>Ga0209702_10003988_pt1 | contig 22235 bp, 22 predicted proteins | sample FRY01_FD_187210 | JGI IMG/M metagenome (GOLD analysis project Ga0209702, IMG submission 187210) | Freshwater microbial communities from Lake Fryxell liftoff mats and glacier meltwater in Antarctica - FRY-01 (SPAdes) (version 2) | ecosystem: Environmental > Aquatic > Freshwater > Ice > Glacier... | reverse complement strand
GTGAACCTGAGGAGATAAATAAAACAGATGAATCAAGTGAACCTGTTTCAGAAACCTAGTTACGCCTCAAATAATAAGGTTTTTTAAAAGCAAATAGAGATAAATTTATTGTTATAAAAAACCTTCTATAATATTTTCCATTCTGTTTTCCACCTATATTAGGTTTTGCACATATTAGTCTTTAAAGACTGATTTCATCTATAATTTCAATGTAAGGTATATTTTATGAACTCTTTATCTGCTCAACAAAAAGGCTCTTTCTATGCTATTGCTTCAGGCTTATGTTATGGATTTATTGGCTATTTTGGAATTAGCCTTATGGACGAAGGTTTATCTGTTTTTAATATGTTATTTTGGAGATTTTTAGTAACTACATTGTTCATGCTTATAATGCTAATACCCCAATATAGAATTTTGTTAAAATCATTTAAAGAAAGCTTGAAAGCGCTATTTTATGGAATGATATTATATAGTAGTTCTGGAATACTTTATTTTATCTCAAGTCAATCTATAGGCACAGGATTGTCAATGGTTGTATTTTTTATTTACCCAGCCATTGTAATGTTATTCAATGTCATCTTTTATAAGGCTAAGATAAGTAAAATTTATTATTTTGCATTTTCTATGATTTTAATTGGTATGGTTCTATTAGTTGATACACATAAGTTCATGCTCGATGTTTTTGGGATTGTGCTTGGAATATTATCTGCAATCCTTTATGCATTTTATATAATAGCAAGTAAAAATCTTAATATTTCTCCCACACTATCGACTTTAATGGTGTCACTGGGATGTATGTTAACATGCCTCATTTCGGCTTTGATTGACTCAAGTTTTTACATACCTAGTGGTTTTAATAATTGGGTTGATATAAGCTCTATGGCTCTAATCTGCACTGCTTTCCCTATTTTATTTTTATTGGAAGGATTAAAATATATTAGTTCTGAGAAGGCTTCTATATTGTCAGTATTAGAACCAGTTTTTGTTGTGATATTGGGAATCATTTTATTAAATGAAAAAGTAACAGGCATAAGAATTATTGGCATAGTAATTATACTGTCTGGAGCACTAATGACTCTTCTACCTAATAAATCAAAAATTAATGAATAGATTTCGCTAATCTATTTATTCTTTATTTTTTACTGATAGCGTTTACCTACCAAATTCCTATCTAATTTCATGAATTATTGTAGAAATCTTTAATTTAAACTTCTATTAAATATTACAACTTATTAACATGTGGTAAAAATATTATTGACATCAACTTAGAAATTAAGTATAAATTAAAAATATATTAGTTTTATTATGGAATATTGAGAGTAATTGGATATTAGTATGTCATGTATAATAAGTACAAGATTTGCTTGTAACTCACCACTTGTTGGAAGGCAGCAAACCCTAAACAATGAGGTGAATTTTTTTAAGGCTGGAGTTTTTAAGCTTAATGGAGCTAGGATAAGCCTAAGAAAAGGCGATTCCATAATACAGATAGCAGATAAGATAAACACGCAAAAACATATAACAAACATTCAAGCAAAGTTAGTCACAACTGATCTTGGATTTAAACTTGAGTTGGAATCGAAGAACCGTATAGTAAATATTGTTGACTATGATGGGGTTTTAACATCGCTTTATAAACAAAAAATGCTTGGCACGGATAGCAAATGTTTAGTGCATGTTCTTCGGGCCATAGGTTCAGAAAGAAGTAATGATGTAATTATCCGTTATAAAACTAAAAATAATATAGCGCCTTTTAATTATCCATATTCCCTTAATGGCTTTGATAAACTTAATTTGGCAAAGATTAACCATTATGAGGACAATATAGATCCTTGGATACAACAAGCGGAAGATTATGCTTTTGAACAGCATGCATTAGAGGAATCTGCTTTAGAGGCTGATGCACATGCAAAAAATCACAGTGTGTATATAGAGAAAGTCCTTGAAATGATGAAGAATCCTATCATGGTAAGGGCTTGTGAAGTAAGGGAGAAATTTAAAAGGGATGGAATTGCTGTTTTTGGTGCTTCTGATATTTCAAGAGATGGTTTGACACCGTATCAAAGAGCGGTGCTTGATATGATGGAAAATCCTATCATGAAGTTGATGGAAGAATTCAAAAAGAGTGGGAAAATTGCTGCTTTTAGTGCTTCTGATATCTCAATAAAAGATTTAACATTATATCAACAAAAAGTAGTTGAGATGATGAAAAATCCAATAATGGAAATGGGTTGTGAATTAAGCGAAGAAGATAGCTTAGTTGAAGAATCTGTTTTAGAGGCTGATGCACATGCAAAAAATTACAGTGAATATATAGAGAAAGTCCTTGAAATGATGAAGAATCCTATCATGGTAAGGGCTTGTGAAATAATGAAAAAATTCAAGAGAGATGGTATTGTTGCTTATGGCGCTTCCGACATTTCAAGAGATGGGCTAAGCGATTATCAGAAAAAGATACTTGATATGATGGAACATCCTATCATGAAATTGATGGAAGAATTCAATGCTCATGGTTCTGCCGCTCTTGTGCATGCTGACATCTCAATAAAAGATTTAACATTATATCAACAAAAGGTAGTTGAGATGATGAAAAATCCAATAATGGGAATGAGTAATAAAGCAAGGAGAGAAGAAGTGGTATTAAGTGAGGAATTTGCTTTAGAGGCTGCTGCATACGCAGCAAAACAGGCAAGAAACCAAAATCCGCATATAATGCCAAAGGGCTATGAGGAAAGGCAATATGGTGGCGTTGCAACTTCCAGTGCGGCTGGCATCTTCAGAAATGAATTAAGATCATATCAACAGAACGGTGTTGATATGATGGGAAATGCAAAAATGCCTAAGAAAGGTAAAGACGAGAAACATAATTGTACAATATTATAGAAAATTCAAAGAGAAATGAATTGTAAAACAATAACAAAATTTAAACGACTATTTAAAAAATATAACGATAATAAATTAATTTAATAAGGAGAACTAATATGTTCAGCGCATCATCAGCAGCGTCTACTAATACAAAATCACAAGCAAAGCCATCATCAGGCTCCTTGCTCGATGTGTTTGCTAATAGACCTAGTATAATGGGTGATAGTAAATCATCTAAAAGTTCAGCTATGGCTTCAGCAAAACCAAGTAGTAATTTATCAAAAATGCAGGCTGAGATAGAAGCTAGGTTCGATGAACTACAAAAAGGATTTGCTTCACAGAAGAATGAACAGACAGCTGATCGTGAAGCTGAAAATAAAAAACTTATTTTAATAATTAAAGCGCAAGAAGAGCGACTTGCTGCTGCTGAAGCACAATTATTGGAATCACAAAGAAAAGCAATAGAATTAGCAGAAGCAAATGCTCACAAAATTGAGGCTGATGCAGCCGCTGCTAATATTGCTAACAAAGCCAAAATGACAGAATTAGCAGAAAGTCTAGCGGCCGCAAAACTTGAACAAGAAGAAGTCATGCAAGCTATGAAAGCTCAACAATTTGCAGCTCTTGATGCTGTTTCCACTACTTTGTTAAAATCTGCCTTCGATCAAGCTAGCATTGCTGCTAGTTTAAGGGAACAATCCGATGGAGATGACAAGACACATATAAATAATCAACTTCAATTAAGGGCTATAGAGGACCAAGCTGCATTACTAGAGGCGTTTGGACCAGATTTTGTAGGTAAAGTAACACAGTTACAAGAATTGAAGGAAAAAATTGAAGCTCTAGGACAGCAGGAAGAGGAAGAGGAAGAAGATCATCATCATCATCATCATCATGCTGATGTACTTGCAGCTGGGCATAATGGTATAGGTGGTGATGAGAGTGATTGCTAAAACATAAAATATATAATCATGGCAAAAGACAAAGATTATGGGTTGTATTATAAAGGAATTGCTGGATTAGCTGCAGCGGGTGGTGGGTTATTATGGCTATGGTATAGACATTATTATTCCGGTACAAAAGAAGAAGTAAATCCAGTTAAACCTACTTCTTCTTTTGTACCGCCGCCCGCAAGTTCTGAAGCTTCTACTGACTTACCGCTCCCCCTCATACCAGATGATCACCATAAAGAACAAGACTCTCCTCCACGTTCGATTCATTTTGCACCTACAAGCGTTGTTGTCTCACCTAATGTTCAGCATAATAATAATTATACTATTATTATGTCAGCTAACGGCCCTGCCGCTGCTAGACAAGAACCTTCTATAGGTTTGGCTGTGCAATCATTACAAGATGAATTTAGACAATTTAGAGCAGAGTCGCAAAGAGAGAATGCTGAATTAAAAGAAAAGTTAGCTGCTGCAAAATGTGAACAACAAGAAGCCATTAATGCTCTTAAAGCTCAAGAAAAAGCCGCTTTTAATGCTATATCAACTGCATTGTTAAAAACTGGATTTGATCAGGCTAGCATAGCGGCTACTTTAAGGGAGAAATATAATGCAGAGGATGGAGCGCAGGTAGAGAATGAACTCCAATTAAGGGCCATAAGCGAACAAACTAAGTTGCTAGAAGCATTTGGACCAGCATTTAAAGATAGTGTAACAGAGTTACTTAAACTGCAGGAAAGGATTGAAGCTCAAGGACAAGATGCTGAAAGAGAAGAGTATGATGGTGAGACTACAATGTTAGCTGGAGAGGCCGCAGTTGTAGATTCAGCTGATTTATAAAAAATAGATATAAATATGAAAGAGAATTGGTATCATAACCTAGGTGGACTAGGAATAATAGGATCGATTGGTAGAAATGCTGCAGCAAGATACTTAGAGAGGGAATCCAAGGAAGCAGAGATAAAAGCACAGGATGAATCCAAAAAAGATAAGCTAAAGCTTCTAACTGAAGCTGATAAGGAAATTGAGGATGAACCGTTATTAACTTCTGCTGCAACAACTGCTCAACCAGATGAAGCTCTTCCACCACCAACACGATCAGCTTCTGCTGCAGCAAAAGAAACTACGCAACATCCAAATCCAGCAGAGGCTAGCTCCTCATCTGCTTCTAAAGAAGAAAAACCTGTTGCCGCAAATCACTTTGTCAATTTTGCGCCGCAAATTAACACAAATGTTATTACTATTCAGCCTGTAGATTTATCATCTATTCAATTATTAAGTTCACAATTTATTGCATATCAAGAGCAAAATGCAAAGCAGATTGCCGTATTACAAATGCAACTTTTGCAGGCAAAGGCGCAGTTACAGAAATTAGAGGAAAGCTCTACGAGCAAAGAACAATTTTTAGCTCTTAAAAATCAAATAGAGTCGTCGGTTGCTTCTATATCTGCAATAATTTTCAAAACTAATCTTGATCAAGCAAATATAGCATCTTGTGTACGTCATGAGTTTTATGGAGAGGACAGAGATGTAGTAGGTAAGGCATTAAAATTACGGGCAGTGGAGTCCCAGCTTACTCTAGCAAGAATAGCTGGTCTTGATGATTCCGTGCAACAATTAGAAACAATAAAGACCCTTATAGAAGAGCATAAAATTACTACAACTGGCGGTGGTGTACAAAATGATTCTGAGTAGTAAATCTAATAGTAATTTGTAGATATAACGTAATTATCAATAATAACTAAAAAAGTTCTAGACCCCAATGCAAAGATTTGTTATAAGGATAGGACTCACTATTCAATAGAGCATTATTCCTCGGTAGCTCAGCGGTAGAGCAAACGGCTGTTAACCGTTAGGTCGCTGGTTCGAATCCGGCCCGGGGAGCCATTTACACCTAGAATTTCTCTATGTAATATTTATCCTTATCGCGCAAGTCAATTACTTTATAATTTTTATCAAACAATTTGGAAGCTTTATCCAGTTGGATGATATATTTTAAAGCTTCCTTAAATCCTGTTTCTGGCATTTTAATTGTGATATTCTGTTGTAAATTTAAGTTCCAACGACGCTCTCCATAGCGTACTGAAGATATGATTTTGGATGCAAATTCTGGATATTCAGATAGATCTTTTATTAAGCTAGTAGCGTAAATATTAGCATCAGATCCAATAACATGAGGTAAATGAGCGAAATTCTCTATATTTTCTGAAGTTATTTTAAAACCATCATCATCAATCAAAAAAAGTTTTTTATTAATTTGCCAAATGGCAATCGGTACCCGTTCTACAATATCTATATAAATAGTATCAGGCATCCTACGTTGTATGGAAACGCTTTTTACCCATGAATTTTTCTCTAAATTACTTTTAACTTCATCTAGATGAATTGAGAAGATGGGCGTACCCTTATCTGCCTCTAATTTGGATAATATATCTTCAGAAGAAATATTATGTTGCCCTTCAATTAGAACATTTTCTAGTTTAAATCCTATATCTGAGGTAAATTCATAAATATTTTGAGCTATTTCATGTTTTATGAAAGCAAAATATTTGGTAAAAAAGAATAGATAAACAGCAAAAAGTAATAGAATTTTAATAGAAATAACAAATCTAGAATAAATAACAGCAATTTTCCTGCGTAGTGGAATATTTGGCCTTTTAATTTTCTTCAGATTTTTCTTTTGTTTCATTCTTCAAAAACAGCTGTTGCTAGAACTTCTTCAATTAACTTCATAAAATTCATACCATGGTAAGCCGCAATATCAGGGCATATAGATAACGGTGTCATCCCAGGATGGGTGTTTAACTCTAGAATATAAAATTCTTGCTCTGATTCATTATAAATGAACTCTACGCGTACTAATCCCCGACACCCAATGACGTCATTGGCTTTTTCTGCATCCCTTAGCAATTTATTATGTAATTTTTCTTCTATAGGCACTGGTATTATATGCTGTGCATAACCTTCTGTATATTTGGTCTCATAATCGTTAAATTTACGTTTAAGCACTTTTATTTCAAGTGCGCCTAATGCTTTGCCATTTAAAACAGCGACATTAATTTCCCTGCCTTCTATGTATTTTTCAATAAGAACTTGATCCCCATAAGGAAAGTCATAATTAGCAAAACTAAAATCATCCTCTTCAAAAATAACTTCAACACCAATACTTGAACCTTGTGTTAGAGGCTTGATTACATATGGTCTTGGAAATGGATCATCTTTTATATTATCTGCTTTATTTACAGTAATGCTTTTTGCAGTTTTTATATTATTTGCAATAAATAATTCTTTAGATTTTAGCTTATTAAAACCGATAGATGATGCAAGCAAACCACTATGAGTATAAGGAATCCTCATTATATTGAGAAGACCAGGCAAACATCCATCTTCACCATATGTCCCATGTAAACAATTAAATACTATATCTGGTTTTATACTAGCAAGTACAGAGGCGATATCTGCTCCCATATCTATGAAAGTCACTTGATATCCTGCATCAAGAAGTGCTCTCATAATTCCTTTTGCTGAATTAAGGGAAACCTCGCGCTCAGCTGACATCCCTCCGGCAATAAGGGCTATATGTTTCTTTCCCGTCCTATTTATTATATCAACTTTTGAATGTTCAATAAATTTTGTTTGATATTTAATCATCTTTTTTTCCTATCTTTCTTATCTCCCATTCTAATGAAATGTTACTATCTTCAAAAACTTTTTGTTTTACAAATTCTCCCAAATCCTCTAAATCTTTTGCAGAGGCATTGCCCTTATTTATCATAAAATTACAATGGAGCTCCGACATTTGAGCATCACCAATTCTATAACCTCTTAAACCAGCTTTGTCAATAAGTCTCCATGCACTATGAGGAATAGGGTTAGCAAAAGTACTACCTCCAGTACGTTCTTTAACTGGCTGTGAACTTAGCCTTTTAATCGCAATTTCATTAATCAATTCATTTATAGTATTCGGATTCCCTGGTTTAGCTTTAAAAATTGCTTTAGTAATTATAAAATCTTTTGGTAAACTATTACTTCTATACTTAAACCCTATCTCCTCATTAGACAATTTAAGAAGATTACCGTTAGAATCAAGAACTTCTATAGAAATTATTATATCTTTAAATTCGCTACCATAAGACCCAGCATTCATAGCGACACCGCCGCCAATCGTCCCTGGTATCCCACTCAAAAATTCAAACCCAGAAATAGCCTTATCTTTACAGAATTTTGAAAGATTAAAATTAAGACATCCAGCTCCTACTGATAAAGTATTATCATCATTAAACTTTATATTAGTAAAATTCCTTCCAAGTTTAATTACAATCCCTGCTATTCCACCATCTCTAATAATTACATTAGAACCTGCACCTAGTACAAAAATAGGCAATTCTTGGTTGTGAAATAAAAAGCTTGCTAAATCATCACCATCCAAAGGTTTGAAAAATATTTCAGCTGCGCCCCCCACTTTAAGCCAAGTAAGAGGTTTTAAAATGTAGTTATTTCTATATTCACCTTTGACTTGAGGGAGATTCACATTATATCGCTTGTTTATATTGATTAAGTTCAGAAGGCAAATTATTAGCCCAAGAAGAAATGCTACCAGCACCCATAAAAATAACTACATCTCCTTCTTTAGCATTATTCACTACAATTCTGGCTATTAGTTCCTTAGAATTAATATATTCAACACTATTATGAGATTTACTAGTTTTTATTTTATTTACTAATATCTCGCCAGATATCCCATCTATCGGCTGTTCGCCAGCCCCATAAACTTCAGTAATGTAAATTTGATCTGCATCATTAAAGCAAGTCATAAAATCATCAAATAAATATTGTAGTCTGGAATATCTGTGTGGTTGGAATATTGCTATAACTTTACCATTTTGTTTGTTCGCAATATTTTTAGCAGTTTCAAGTGTTGCAATTACTTCTTTAGGGTGATGCGCATAATCATCAACTAAAATAGCACCTTCATATTCTGCAATTTTAGTAAATCTACGTTTCACGCCTTGAAAATTATTAAATCCATTTTTAATGACTTTTAACCCAAAATCAAGTTCTATAGCTATAGCTATAGCAGCTAAAGCATTAAGTATATTATGACGGCCTGGGGTTGGTATAGTGATTTGTTCTATAATAGTCAACCCACTTACATTTGGCAGATTAATCCTTACATCAAAAACAGAAGACGTAATATCACAATTAATATTATAGGCTTGGATATTAGAATCTTTACTATCAATTCCATAAGTTATTATTTTTCGCTCTGTAATTGTGCTCACTAAATCCCTTACAATAGGATGATCAATACACGCAACTGCAAAACCATAAAAAGGTAGATTTAATATAAAAGTCTTAAAACTATTAATTAAACTATCAAAATCCTTATAAAAATCCATATGTTCTGGATCAATATTCGTTATCACTCCAATAGTTGACGGTATTTTTATGAATGTTGCATCAGATTCATCAGCTTCCGCGATTAGGTAATCTCCAGAACCAATATATGCATTAGTTGATCTATGATTAATGATGCCACCATTAATCACTGTAGGACAAAGGCCCGCAGCTTCAAATAAACATGCTACAAGAGAAGTTGTGGTAGTTTTTCCATGAGAACCAGAAATAGCTATTGAGCATTTAAGCCGCATTAATTCAGCCAACATCTCCGCACGTTTAATTACTGGTATTTTTCTTAGGAGAGCACCCTGAATTTCAGGGTTGTCTTGATTTATAGCCGAAGATACTACCACAAAAGATGCGTTAGATATATTCTGGGCTTGATGAGATGGAAAAATCTTAATACCATTCTCCTCAAGTCTTTTTGTGTTATAATTTTCTGTTATGTCGGAACCTTGGACTTTGTATCCTAAATTATGAATTATTTCAGCAATCCCGCTCATTCCAATCCCACCTATACCAACAAAATGGATGATATCAATAGTGCCCTTAATTTTTTTTAATTCAAGTAGTAACATATTTTTCTTTTATAAATTATCTAGATAGTTGAGTGGATTTTTAGCATAAGCGCGAGTTTTTTTAAATAGCTCTAAACTTAGAGGATATAGTTTAATCTGGGGCAATTATACTACAATAATAGACTTCAATCAAACCATTTATTCACTTTTTAGAGCCCAAAGGACTATTTAAAATCTATACATCAAACAATTATACATTTATTAAAATCATCTTATAGCGGATATGACATCAATCAGAACAGATAACGCAGGCTCATTTTAATTATCTAAAACAGACTGTTGAGCTATTATCAAACACCTTGTTGATTAATCAAAATTCAGTTAATAATACTGCGGTAGAACTACTTAGTTTAATCAGAGCCTATACCAAAACATGGGACATGTTAGTTAGGTATGACGATTTTAGACGCCCATCTTCTGAAGTCCGCCCCTCGTTTTGAATTTACCCTATATCCAGCTGATAAAATTGCATCTAGATTATAATATTTTATATTTCTCTCTATTTTATGCTCTCCTTCCATTTGAATTGTTGCAAATTTACAACAGTTGAATCCTTATCTAGCTCACCCTCTTTAAAAATCTTGTTAAGATGTCTTGAAATCACTGATTTATCACGTTCAAAAACTTCAGCTATTTAAGTTAATGACCAGCAAACGGTCTCATCGCAAATCTGCACGTTAACTTTAATCCCTCCATTTTCTGCTGTATAAATAACCAAATGATTATCTTGTATTTTGTCCATACTTATTTTTGTTAATCATTTTGTTGGATAAAATCTCATACTTCAATTTCACCTTTATTGTTACGTCGGGATCTCGATAATTTACTCAAATTATTCTTATCATATTTAGAGATTTTACTATTAGTGTCCTCTATAACTATATGAGACTGTAGAGTATCTACAGCTTTTCCTATTGGATATGACTCTTCATTTTCAAAAGTACGCCGTGATCTCTTTAGCGTATTTAAGCTATCGCGATTATATTTTTTAGGAACTTCAACAGGTTCTAAGATTATATTTTTCTTGAGATTAGTTATTGCTTCTTGCGCATCACCAAGCATTATTTTTTGCGTAGACATAAGTGTTTTGTCTTTTTGTTCAACAAACTTCTCACCCAATATACTCTTCTCTCATATTAACAACAGACCCTTCTGCAACATAAGCAATAGGAGAGACTTCATTCTTTATACGAGTAACAATATAATGAGGTAGATCATGATCTTGTAAGCATTCAACATAATCAATATTTGGAGCATTAGAGGAAGAATTCAAAATATCGGTTTTTGGTATTGATGAAATATATTTCTCAATATTTTCACTACTTGGATCTAAAATCAGTTTGGCAGCATTTTGAGATACATTCTCTGATAAGCCGGTCTCAGCTATTTCTTTACTCAACTTGTTTATTTTGTTTTTAGCAAAATTATTTGTCAAATCAAGAGCGTGTACATATTCATCTTTGTTTGTATAGGATTTTGATTGTTCTTTTAGATATTGAAATAATTCAGCCCCTTTAACTATATCTTTGTTATTATTCAAAGTTACTAAAGATAGATATTGCTCTGAATTAAAATTATTTATATCAATATTAAATTTCTTCAAATCATTCTTTTCGATAGGACCTAATATTGCTTTAACAGCATTTTTTATATCCTGATCCTTAGTTTTTTCAGATAAATCATATAATGCACCAATAACAAATGATGTTTCATAATCAAATTGTGGATTATATTTTAATGCTGGTTTTGAATCAATATTTTGATAGATAGGTTCTTGAGCTAAAAACCTATCTAAAGAATGTCTAGGTTTGAAATAAATAATTTCATTAGGTACTTTATTAATATCCACAATTTTTAATTCTTTTATATCATCACCTTTATTTAATAAATTCATTTGAGAGCCACCGTGATTATGCGGCAATGCCATACCAGCTTCTAATGATTGTTTTCCAAATTCTGTAATTAAATAAATAGAACCTTCTGGATGCTTAGCAAATTTTAATCCTATAGACTCACTATAACTTTTTAACGCATTAAGATCCATAATTTTTAAAGCTTCAATATCTGGGGCATTTTTTATGTTTTTTGCTATTATATATGAATGAATGTAATTATGTATGTTAGCGCTTTGTTCAAACTTAATAGTATATTTTGAACCCCCAAGAGCTGAGAACCTATCAGATCCACCTGTTTTGGAATGGGCCCCTAAAGCTCCATGTGAACCTGGAGCTGTTCCTTCTAAACCAAAGCCAAAAAAACTTCCTTTTTTTTCTTCGCCAACATTGATATATAGATGACCGCTTGTTCCATCAGCCTTAATTTCTTGACCAAGATCACCTATATTACCAACTCCTCCCATAGCCACATTCATTCCATAATGATGATTTGTACCTTGTAAACTTTTAATATACCCTTTAACCCCTAAGGAAAAACCTTTTTCTTCCTTAAAATCTCCATCTTCCATCACATCACCGCCATGAGTAGCAGCCTGCCTGTTATATATAATTTCTGTATTTTGAAGTTTATGCTCCTTGTTTCCAGGCATAATATAAGATAAATCATGCATGTTATCTCTACCACCAGCAATCCAATTTAGCATTTCAGAGCTTTCACCTGTTGGCAATGTTGCATATAACCTTCCGCCATGACCAGATAAATATTGAGATATAGGAAATTGACTGTTTCTATACGAGTCGACTTCAATATTTTCTATGTCTCCTTTTTTATTCATTCTAAAACCAGAGGTCTTGATGTTACCAAACCCCAAAAGCAACATAGTTTTTTTAAAGCATTGATTTTTAGTTCTGAGATTTTGTTGTTGTTGGCGTCTTGAGATTTCAAAGTTTTTCTCAGAATATCCAACTCTCGAGTCAACGTAGTTCTTAAATCATGGGTAATAATCTGTTGATGTAGAGTATTCTTTAATTCTGCTATGGAATCCGCTTTTTCATTGTCTTTCATAATATTTTGCACAGGTTTTAAATTAAATTACTTGTCATAATACTTTGTTTTTATCAGTTTGACATAATTTTTATCCCCTTCCACCAAAATTTCTTTTTCTTTTAGAATAATCTTCTATTGCTTTACTAAGATCCTCTTTATCAAAATCTGGCCAATATTTTGAGGTAAAATATAATTCAGCATAAGATGCGTGCCATAGTAAAAAATTACTTATTCTTAAATCACCACTAGTGCGAATTAATAGGTCTACATCAGGCATTTCTGGGTCATATAAATAATTTTTAAAATCAGTTTCGTTAATTTCCTTTTTACCAGAATCAATTATTTTTTGGCATGCATCAACAATTTCCGCTCTGCCTCCGTAGCTACATGCGATACATAGTGTCATTTTCATATTATTTTCTGTTAATAAAATTGCTTCATTAATTTTATTTTGTAAGTCAAGGCTTAGTAAATCCAATCGACCTATAACCTTCAATCTAACTCCATTCTTATTAAGAGAAGCTAATTCTTTTTTTAAATAGAAACTAAGCAAATACATCAACCAAGATACTTCTTCGGCGCCCCTTTTCCAGTTTTCTAAGGAAAAAGCGTAAAGGGTAATATATTGGATATCAAGTTCAAGAAGTGGTTTAAGTAATTTTCTAATTGCCTCCACACCGTTTCTATGACCCTCTAGTTTTGGTAGATTTTTTTCCTTTGCCCACCTTGCGTTGCCATCCATAATTATAGCCAGGTGTTTTACATCGCTTGTTTTAGGGTTCATAATAGCTATTCTTTTAATAAAGGGAGCGTGATTTCTACAGATAATCCTCCTAAATCACTATCGTCTAAAGATATAGTCCCATAATGACCCAGGATTATTTCTTTGGTTATAGCAAGCCCAAGACCAACATTGCCATAACTATCTATAGAGCGTGATTTATCAGAACGATAAAATGGTTTAAATACTAAATCTTTCTCTTCGTCAGTAATACCGCTACCATCATCATCAATTTTTATAATTACACTTGTCTCTTTAGAATATATACTAATTTTAATTTTTTTAGAGTATTTGATAGCATTAACAATCAAATTGGATATAGCGCGCTCAAAAGAGTGCGGCTTAATTTGTACTTTAAGTTCTTCTGTACTAACAACAAGGTCAATGTCATTATTTAACCATTTATTATTAATAAGTTTTTTTATCCAAATTATTATAAATATTGTTTCTGATTCTTCCCCTCCTTCTCCTCTTGCAAAATCAAGATAGGAAGCAATCATTTGCTGCATACTTTGCAGATCTTGCTTAAGATCATCTTTTTCTTCGTAATCTTCCATTAGCTCTAACTGTAATTTCATTCTAGTAATCGGGGTGCAAAGATCATGAGAAATCATGGCTAGCATCTGAGTTCTTTTTGCAATTTGTTTTTCTATTCGATCTTGCATTTTAAGAAAAGCAAAACCAGCTTTACGTATTTCTCTTGCGCCAGATGGTTTAAATTTTTTATATGTTTTTATTCCATGGCCAAATTCATCTGCTGCATGCGCCAAAGCTAAAATAGATTTAATTTGGTTTCTAGAAAAAATTAATGAAACAGAGAGTAATATAATTGTTAAAAATATCAGCCAAAGAACAAAAATATAGGTAGTAGGATTCATTAGTAGTTTTGCAGGAAATGTTATTTCCAAAACACCTTCATCTAGTTCAAATAAAACTTCTATTTTAGTTTTATCATTTAATGTAACAATATTTTTTCGATTGATCTTTACATCAAGTATATTTTTAAAAATCCCCAGTTCTTCATTAAGCCTTGGTTGTTTTTTAGGAATATTTTGCCCTAGGTAGAATTGGTATGATAAGTTTAAATAATCGATTGCCGAATCAATTGGCTCATTATCATTATTTTTATAATTATTCAAAAGAGACTTAATTTCATTAGTTATGATATTACTTGTGTAATAAGAAACATTATACCAATGTCTATCATAAAATAAAAAAATGGCAAAAACTTGACCAATGAGCGTTGGAACAATAATTATTAACATAAATCTTGCAAGCAAGGTTTGCGGAACTAAATTACGTATAAAGGACGTAACCTTGGTTCCGAATAGTTTTAAGATATTTTGGGTTTTTAGGGTCATCTTCAATTTTACTTCTTATTCTAACTATTTGTACATCTATAGAACGTAAACTGAGTCCTCCCATTTTAGAGGATAACTCTTCACGCGATAGTGTTTCACGTTCACCTTCTATAAGTATTTCCAATAATTTTTGCTCAGTTGAGCTGAGGTCAATATTTTGGTTTTTTTTAGTAAATATTTTTGAATTAAAATCATAAACATTATTACCAAAATGTTTAATTTTTGGATCTTCCTTGTTTTGATTGTAATTATCTATTAAATTTCTAATGCGTAGCAAAAGCTCAATTGGTTCAAAAGGTTTTGTTAAATAGTCAGAAGCTCCAGCTTCAAGACCTTTTATTCGATCCGCAGGCTCAGATAATGCAGTTAGCATAAAAATCGGCATTTTCTCGTGTGTGGATTTTATAGTTTTAGCAAAATCAAGACCAGTAATTTTAGGTAACATTACGTCTAAAATTATAAGATCATAAATAAAATATTTCAATAATTCTGTAGCTTCTGTTGCAGAAACAGCTACAGATACTAAAAAACCATTTTGACACAAAAATTTCTTTAAAAGTTTAAGTATTCTAGTATCATCGTCTATGATAAGTATATGTGGCTCTGATTTTTTCATAAAATCCAGTTTCTTATAATTTTAACGTGATAATAGAGCATTGGCAATGACATTCAAAGCAGAAAGTAATAAATTCATTTGGATTAACGGTGAATTCGTAGATAGTAAGGACGCGAAATTGCACGTGCTTACTCATAGCCTGCACTATTCTGGTAGCGTATTTGAAGGCGAGAAAGCATATAATGGAAAAATTTTTAAGCTTGAGGAACATGTTCAGCGCTTAATGAATTCAGCAAAAATTATGCGGCTGGATATTAATTACAGTTTCGATGAAATTATGAAAGCTCATAATGAACTCTTGCAAAAAAATAATGTGACTGATTCCTATATAAGGCCATTAATTTGGAGGGGTAGCGAATCTATGAATATTACTAATAAACTATTATCAGTAAATTTGTTGATTGCATCTGTTCCATCACCGACTAGAACTTCTCCACCATTTAATATTCATGTAAGCCAGTGGCGCAAGCCAAATCCTAATGCTTTTCCTCCGCAAGTCAAATCTTCAGGACATTATGCCATGATTATAACCGCTCAAGATGAAGCTAAATCTTTGGGTTTTGACGACGCTCTGCTGCTTGATCATAGAGACTATGTTGCTGAATGCACCACTTCTAATATTTTCTTTGTTAAAGGAGATACATTAATCACTCCTATAGCAGACAGCTTTTTAAATGGTATAACCCGCCAAACTATAATTGAATTGGCTAGAAAACTTGGTATACCCACTAAAGAAAAACATATAACGCTAGATAAAATAGATGGATATGATGAATGTTTTACAACTGGAACCGCTGCTGAAGTGAAGCTTATAGGGTCTATTTATACTGATAAGAATATTATCTTTGAAAAAAATAAGGTGGGAAGCCTTTTACAAAAGGAATATGCAGATTTAGTAAGATTATAAATATAAAAATCTATTTTTTGGCACAATTTATGCTGGTATGAATATTAATATTACAATTATTTGGTTTACTTATGGCATCTAACGTCGCATCTAACATTGTTTCAAATGGAGTGCCTACCAGCAAATTAGACTCAGGTAAAAAATTACCTTTGATTAATTCTAGTGATAATGAAAGTAGATTTGGAAAAGTACTGTCTGAAGTATCAAAGGAAGATAAAAAGCCAAGCGCAGAAGATGGCAAAGAAGGGTCTAATGTTAAATCTGATGATATGGAGACAAAAGAAATACCATTAGATATGAGTGTGGCTCTGACTGTTCCATTGTTATTAACAGACAATGCTGATATTTTGCTGCAAGAGCTAGAATTATTACCTTCTGCGCCTGCGGCAGACATTCACCAATATAGTAATGCTAAACCAAATGACAATGCGCCAATACTAGATGAACTAAAGCATTTACCATTAGCTATTAGTGACATTAATGAACTGCTACCAAAGAATTTGAATCCTATTGAGGGCGGAGAAAAGCAAGAGACGATTGATGTTGCCCCTAATGCCTGGTTCCCTACATTAGGGGCGCAAGCCGTTGTAGTCGATCTAGAAATGGTTAAAGGAGATAGTCTAGTTAAACCACATGATGCTCAAGCAAGGGAATTTCCTAATGCAGTAACACCGTCTGATAATGAAGTAATTATTCCTCAATTAGTACCCAACGCAGGACTAGTAAAACCTCATGGTGCTAAAAAAGCCCTAGAGAATACGAACAACCATAATCCAGCAAGTGTGGATCCTATAGAAATTAATATAGCTGGTCAGAATATACCAAGTATCAAAAACCAGGTGAAGGAAGAAACTTTACCACAGATTCATGTTAATGCTAATAACGAAGAGGATGAAGCTAATCTTCTTATTCCACAAAATATAGGTCGTACTGAAAAACCTGAAATTCAGAAAACATTTGTGCCAACAGATCTTCTCGGCGCAAAGAAAGAGGGTTTTGCACCTAAAGCCTTTGAGGAAATAGGGAAAGAACCAGTCGACATAAAACCGTTGTCAGATTCTTCATCTAAACCTATTATAACTATAATGGGTGATAAAATGTTAGTATCATATGAAGTATTGGGGCAAGAAGATGGTGATATCTCTACCAGAACGCAGCAAATAACGGTTGCAGTAAAAAGCGCTGCTTTACATGGTAAGACCCAAGTATCTCTTACTATGTATCCTGAAAACCTTGGTTTAGTTGATATCAAAATTGAATTTAATGACGCAAAAGAAATCTCTTCAATAAAAATATTTGCTGAAAAACAGGAAACTTTACAGCTATTAAAGCTGGACGAAGCTAATTTAAAAGATTCAATAAAAGCAATAGTCAAAACAGATGATGCTTCTTTGAGCTTTAATTTGAAAGATGGCCAAAATGATCAAGCTCAACACGAAAAAACTGAAAGTCAACAACCAACTATCAGAATGGATTCTAATAGTTCTAGTGGGCTAGATGTAAAAACAACGCACAAACCAATCAGTACCTCTGATGTTGATATAATAGTTTAAGGAAAATATATGGCAGCGCAAATTCAATCACCAGAATTATCCAAAGCTTTTGGTAAGGATCAAACTCCTTATTCAACATATGACACTGTAAAAGCTTCGAAAAAAGATAAAAGAGAAGATGTCAAAAAGGAATTTGAAAAACAAATGGATGGGTTTATTAAGATGTATATAGCATCTATTCAAAACCAAGATCCCTTTTCTGAAAGTTCTCAAGCAGATTCTGGTATTCAAATTGCTGGTCAGATGGCTCAAATGCAAATATTTGGCGGAATGAATGATCAACTAGCTGAATTGGTTGATAATTTTGCTATGTCTCAAATACTTAAAGCCACAGAATTCCAAGGGCAGGAAGTCTCATTTGATGATAATGTTCGAGATTATAATGGCAAAGATCCGGTCACTTTTGATTATGAATTAAACTATCCTCAATCGGTAAAATCTAGCTCTTCAGTCAAGTGTAATGTCAAAATCTATAATGCCAATACTGGCTCATTGGTTTATAGCGGTAGATCTGACGGAACTTCAGACGGCAAAAATACATTTTCTTGGAATGGAACAGATATAAAAGGTAAGAAAGCTGCAGAGGGTGAATATAGAATTGAAGTTACAGCATCTGCTGTAGTTTCAGATTCTAATACGATACCAGTTCCAGCTAGTACCTATAAAAAAGGAGTGGTAACCTCTGTACATATGACAAAAGATGGGAAACTGGAGCTAGAGCTTGCAGATGGTACAAAAATCGACCAAGATAAAGTTAAGAAAATAACTAATCCTAATGTGATTAGACCTGATTCCAAAGTTGCATCAAATGAGCTTGCTCATTATATTGGAAGGCAAGTAGCAGTAGATCTGTCTATACTTGAAATCAAAGGAAATAGAGGAGAAATTACATATAATAATTCTGATCCTCTTAAAAATCCAGGTAAAGTAATCGTTGAGATTTTTGATAAAAATCACAGATTTGTAAAAAAAATTGAATATGAAAAACTTGAAAGAGGTTCTGGTACACTTCAAGTGGATCCAGCAAGTCTTATTCCAGATGGAAAATATAGCTGCAAAATATTTGTGGAAGATAAAGATAACGAAGAAGATGGCAAATATACTAGGATAGAGTTAAGCAAAAATGATATCTTGGATGTTAGCTCTGTCGATGTTGCCAAGCAATCTATAATCGGTAATGATAAAGATGGCATTAGAAAAGAATATAATGTTCGATATATTGCAGGCCTTGATGGGAATTCAAGCTTGACCCAATCCTTAATAAACCAGGGTAACACCTATATCGGTAAGAATGTTGTCTATGAAATAGATAATAATTTTGTTTGGGACGGCGATTCTTTTTCAGAACAAGCATCAATTCCGAAAGCTCCTGATGGCAGGAATCTTACAAAAGCAACATTAGAGATTTATGATGGAGATAAATTGGTTGGTAGAGTAGAGAAAGATGGACTAAGTTTATATTCTAATGAAGTAGAGCCCGTGCCGTTTTATAATGCAGCTGGCATTGATGCTCCTCTCCTTGCTCGAAAAGGCTATTTAGATAATACATCTAGACGTGCTGTGCGGAGATACATAACTGATCTAAGGCTTCCTGGAGTTAGTGAATACGCCAATTTAGAACGTACTGAAAAATTAGCTGTTAATAAATATATTGAGCAAGAATTTAGAGCGGGCAACTTCTTTAAACATGGTCAAGATAGAGCGGATCCAGCTATAAAATTAAAGAATATGGGTTTAGTGAAATTTGAATGGGATGGCAGAATGCTCGATGGGGCGCTGGCAGCGACTGATAAACAATATAGTTATAAGATAAATATCGAAACTACAGATAATGCTAATCCTCTTCAGAAATATACCGATCCTATTCCTAATGGCCGTATACAATCATCTGTTAAGGCAACTGAAATAGAGGATGGAGTCTTAAAACTTATTCTAGCTAGCGGAGAAGAACTTCTTGCTAATCAAGTTTTGGCAGTAGGTGCTTAACGTCATCCTGAGAGGCAAACTCATGCAGTAAGCCGTCACCCAGAACCTACCATAGGCAGGCGTGGGGTCTCGGTAGTTACCATCATTTTCTGAGATTCCACGCTTTTCTACGAAAAGCTCGGCAATGACGTCGCTTTTTTAGGGGATTCCACGCAAACCTGCAGTTTGCTCTGAATGACCGATATTTATCAATTTCTACCACCATAGTAACATTTTTCCTATGAATAAACATTGGTTTAGAAACTATAAACTTCTAAATTTAGATGAAATAGATAGCACTAATTCGGAAGCAATAAGATTAGCTAAAACTGGGATAATGGGCAACCATATAATCCTAGCAAAACGTCAAACTTCAGGACGAGGTAGAAATAATAAATATTGGCATTCTTGTGATGGGAATTTATATTTCAGCTTGTTATTAGATATAGATGCGCAAACCAGTAATGAACCTCAATTATCTATAGTGACTGGACTTGCTGTATATGAAACCATTAAATTTGTTGCCAAAAAATCATTTGCAAAATTAGATTGCAAGTTAAAATGGCCAAATGATATACTAATCGGCGACAAAAAGCTCTCTGGTATCTTACTAGAATCTATAAATGTCATAACAAACAAACCCAAACTACAGAAAAAATATTTAATTATAGGCGTTGGAATTAACGTCATAACAAATCCTACAGATATTCACAGAGAATGCACTAATTTACTAAAAGAAGGAATTATAATTAAGGATTTGCAGCAATTATTATTTATCTTTATGAATTACTTTGAAAAATATTTTATAAAATGGCATGATGCTGATTTTAGTTCAATTAGAAAGAGTTGGTTAGAAAAAGCCTATAAGCTAAACCATCCAGTTATTATAGATAAAATTTCAGGTACATTCGTAGGCATAGATTTTGCTGGTAGGCTGAATGTAAAACTTGAATCTGGAAAGGTTTTAACTCTGTCTGAAGCTGAAGTAATATATAAATGATTAACTTATGAAAAATCTATCAATTATCTTAGTTGCGCCACAAATGGGCGAGAATATCGGAGCTGCTGCTAGAGCGATGAAAAACTTTGATATTACCGATCTTAGAATTGTAGCTCCTCGGGATAATTGGCCAAATGAAAAAGCTCAAAGTATGGCAGTAGGGGCTATAGATGTAGTCATGAACGCAGCAATTTATGATTCTATAGAAGATTCTATTAAAGATTTAGAATATCTATATGCTACAAGCGCTACTAAGAGAGACATGAATAAAGACCATGTTTTATCTAAAAATTTGATGATGGATTATCCTATAGATACTAAAGTTGGCATCATGTTTGGTAGAGAGAATTGCGGTTTAACCAATCAAGAAATTAGTTTATCTAATAAAATTATCACTATAGACACTGGAGATTTTAGCTCCATGAATATAGCTCAATCTATAGTTATAGTTTGCTATGAATTATTTGCTTCAATAAACAGGACTGACCTTTCTAACACACAAGATTTGGCAACAAAAATAGAGATGGATTATTTTTTAAATCATTTATTTACTGAACTAAGCAATAAAAATTTTTTTAAAATTCCAGAAAAAAAATTACAAATGATTCAGAATATTAGGAATATTTTTACTAGAATTGATAAACTCTCTAAGACCGAACTACAAACTCTACGGGGTATAATTCGCAATCTTACAAGGGTGCATTAAATCTGCAAATGCGACACATCTGATTTTGGATCTGTATTATAATAATTTTTAGAATACTCAATTGGAGTTAAATATTCTAGTGTTTTTCTTGGTCTATTATGAGGCCGTTGCAAGATGGGGTCTAATGGAAGAAGCACCATAAATGTCGTTTTCCGTCTTTTATGACATTTTGAGACATCGGGTATTAAATAGCCTATAATTTTAGTGCTGAGACCTAGAAAAGTTGCAATGCTGATAATAACTCTAATCATGATCTGATCTCGCGTATATGCTCTGAAATCTTTGTAGCTGCATCTTGAGCTGATAGCTTCGTGACATCTAATGCAAGTAAGTTAGGATGAGATATATTAATTAGTGAGTGCTGACACAACACATCCTGAGGATCAATGGATTTCCACCTAGATCTCCTTGATGTTTGAGCAATACGCCTCAAATTCTCTTCTTCAGAAATTAGTAATTTTACAGGAACAAACAGCGAGCCACGTTTGAATATGTACACGCTCTTGATTTGACAAATAATTTTGCTAAAAACAAAATAAACAAGTTGAGTAAAGAAATAGCTGAGACCGGCTTATCAGAGAATGTATCTCAAAATGCTGCCAAACTGATTTTA
>Ga0209702_10003986_pt1 | contig 22252 bp, 20 predicted proteins | sample FRY01_FD_187210 | JGI IMG/M metagenome (GOLD analysis project Ga0209702, IMG submission 187210) | Freshwater microbial communities from Lake Fryxell liftoff mats and glacier meltwater in Antarctica - FRY-01 (SPAdes) (version 2) | ecosystem: Environmental > Aquatic > Freshwater > Ice > Glacier... | reverse complement strand
ATAGTATAAGTAGTCAATCTATAGATCATGCTACTAAATTCTATTACAGGATTAGACAAACCGATCAGGTGGCCGATTATGGGTATTTCGAATCTAGTGATGTGGTGTTTCGTTAATTATGATTAACTCAAGTGATTATAAAGAGATTTCTGACGATATTGCTGATCTATTTGATACAGAATCAGGTATGATTTCTAGTTTGACTTCGATGGAGTCGGCGATGTTAGATTCTGACGTTTTTTTCAGAGACTCCAACAGAGTTGATTTATTGTCTCGTATTTCAGAGGTTTATTTTCTAGTAGCCAGTAGATATAGTACTCCAGAACAAACATTGGAAGTAGATTTAGTTAGTGCTTTGCAACGGCATATTTTGAGGTCATATAGCTCCGTGGATGAATTTTTGAACGACAACGGAGTTAAAGTTAAATCTGCTTTTGCTGCTTTGTCTGCCGCCGCCGGGTATAGTATCTCGTCTAGCAATATCGAGTAATAATGGCAAAAAAAGGACAGACAGTTAGCGATCTAGTACAAGTTATTAAAGATGATATTGCTCTTATGGGCACTTCTTCAGGTTATATCCCTGATATTTTTACATTTGTATATAATGAGGCATATTTGGGATTTGCTGATAGAAATCCATCTTTGAAATTATATCCTGTTCAGGAATTGATTTTGAAGGTGTTTTATAGAGGGTCAATAGGTAATGAACATTTAGAACTAACCCAAGATGATATTAATTTTTGTGAGAAATTGGGATTAAATACGGCAGATAAAGGTGATCTAATATCGAAATGGAATTCTGGGAATTTATTCAAAGAATTGGTTTTGGTTTGGGGGCGTCGTTCAGGTAAAGATTTTTTAGGTTCTATTATAGCTTTGTACGAAGCTTTGAAATTGATCGAATCTCCTGGCGGAAACCCTCATGCTTACTATAGCGTTGCTCCAGGTGGTGATATTGTAATTTTGACTGTAGCTAATTCTCAAGATCAGGCTACTGTGGCGTTTGACCAAATTAAAGAGAAGATGTTATCTAGTCCGTATTTTGCTGACAAATTTATTCCTGATGGATTTCAAAAAGCTTCTATGAGATTAATGACCGCAGCGGATAAGGCAGAGAACAAAAAAAGAAAGGCGAAAAAACTTACTTTTACTCCTGGTAGTGTTGTTATAGAAGTTGGTCATAGTAACTCTGATACATTAAGAGGTAAAAGTTGTTTTGTTCTGTTGCTTGATGAAGTTGCTATGTTTAAGCAGTCTGGCGGCTCAGGCTCAGGTGATGTTATTTATCAATCTCTTCGTCCTTCTATGCGAAGTTTTGTTCGCCAAGAAGAACAGATGGATGAGGATGGTAATTTAATTTTAGACGACGAAGGGCATCCTGTAACAAAACCAGTGTATGATGCCAAAATTGTTGCCATTTCTACTCCTCGCGGTGAAGAGGGATTGTTTTATAAACTTTATTCGCAAGGACATGAAAAGAAAGCATCATTGATTTGTCGGCTTCCAACGTGGGTGGTGAATCCAAATCATACAGAGGAAAGCTTAAGAGAAGAAGAATCAGCAATGTCGGAGGAAGAATTTGCTATGGAGTTTGGGGCACAATTCTCTGGTACCGCAGGTGAGAATATGTTTCCTAGAGATGCGGTTGAAAAATGTTTTAATCATGTATTGCAAATCAAGGCTATCGGAGAACCTGGACGAATTTATTTTGCCCATTTAGATCCGGCATCAACTAGTCATAATTATGCTTTGGTTGTTGTTCATAGGGAATTGTTCCTAAACAGGGATACCAAAAAGACTGATTTCCGAGTTATTGTAGACCATATTAAATATTGGCAACCCATGCCAGATCAGCCAATTAAAGTATCAGAAATAGATGAGTATATGATTCAAATGAAGCATCGTTTTCATTTTGGACTCGTAACGTATGATCACTGGAACTCTCAGTCTAGTATTTTAAAGCTCCGAAAACACGGTATCGCTGCTAAGGAAACAAGATTTACCAAGAATTACAAAACTCAGATTTATGATGAGTTATACAATTTAATTGTATCTGATAGAATATGGATTCCACCTCATAAACTATTAAAGAATGAGATGATTCATTTACAGCGTAGATTTACAGAGATTGGATATAAAGTGTTTGCTCCATCTGCCGGTGAGGTTCATACTGATGATTTATGTGACGCACTTGCTGGTGCTGCATATACGGCTGTTTCTAGCCATATGCATAAGTTACCAGCATCTCGTCTAGTTAACACTGGAATATCTCCACAATCAAACGAAAGGCTTTGGCAGAGTATGTCAGGTCCAATAGGGTACGGAACAGGACAAAATGTATCTAATGAACTAGAAAAAAGGGACTCAATGCCTTTCTATCGAAAATGATTTATAGGTGAAAATTACGGAGCTATATTATGGCTATGTTTAATCTTAATAAAAGTGCCGCTAAAGGCAACTCAACAAGACATTACGATGAAATGTTGCGAGATAATAACGAAGAGCACGGACTTACCCCGCCAGATAAGGGAATTTGGGAACGTCAATTAGAAGATAACGGACATAAAGATGATGATGCTGAGTCGCATACTGAACGGCGTCTAGCTGACGTTCATACTGGTTCTGAGTCTAAGTTAGTCGAAGGACGTATGAATGACGGTGAAAATCTTTACAATCTACATCGTTCTAGAAAGGCGAGACAGCATCCATTGGTTCCTACTAATTTGCTTGAAGAAGCTACTCACCAAAAAAAGGTAGAGGCGTTCAAGGCACAAGAAAAAACCATTGATACAGATACGAGTTTTTGGGATAAGTATCTGCACGCCCAGATCGATGAGGATCGTATTACTAAGATTAAAGGGAACACTCAGCCTAGTCAGCTTCATAATCATCCTGACCGTTTCGGCAAATTAGATGATACTGTGCCGGTTGAAACTGACCAGAAAATAAATCGGGGTCGTCTCCGTAGGAACGATAAAGTAGATGAAATGGTAATGGCATCCTTAAAAGATGCTGATGCTATGTTATTTCATCTTCATTTGACGGCTGCTCAAGAGGGTAGAGAATTGAATAAAGATGAGCAGCAGATTGCAATAGATATAAATGCATCTAAAAGTGAAATGCTGACTACAGCAGCTTTCGACGGTGATGCTGATGAAAAAATATGATTCACGGTTTCTGCGTATTGCGCTTACAGCATCGGGGTTAACTGAAGGAACTCCCGTGTATACTGCTGCGTACAAATATGCTAAAAAATCACTTTCTAATGTCAAAAGTATAATATTAGTGAAAAGTATTATCGATGCTGCTGTAGATGCTGCAATTATTACAGCTGATCGTGGCACTGGCATGCCAGAATCGTTTCATCTTGACCCAAGAAAGAATCCTTACCGGGCTTTTGATGAAAATGTTACACCGCAACCAGGAGATAGTGTTAATCGTAATACTATTATGATGCCTGGCGATGCTAGGTATGATTCTGTTGGAAGTTCTCGACAGAGACAGGGAGAGCCGTCTGAGTTGCCGGCAAAAGAACAAGATGAAGATGAAAGAAATTTACCTGGTCATGATTTTGCTTTAATGGGCGAAAATAAGATGGATTCTGAGCCGTCAGTTGAAGGTTGGTACGATGAAGCTCCATTTAATAGAGAAAGTGTAATTGAAAGAAAACAGATTGGGCGAGACAAAGGAACTCTAGGTGAACTCTTAAACCGTAAGCGTCAACAAGGAGGTTTATCTCCTCGACTTCGAGCTGCTCAAAGCTTTAGGGGAGAAAATGTCGATACACAGGATGTATTCGATTCAACATGTAAACGTATGCGAGTTTAAAGAATTATGAAAATATTTAGAGTATCCAAAAACCTGACAAACATCATGCGACTTTCTTCTGTTGATAAAAATCTTAAAGCGAATGAAATGATTCATTTAAGTGAAATGCAATTACAGCAGGCTGACGTACAAGCAGCTATTAAGCAGGGTTATTTGCTCTATGAAACAGACGATACTAAAACATTACCAGATGGTCTTATGCGAATAAGATGTGGTAATACTACGTCAAATTCGCTAGCTATTGGTAGTACTGGATTAAGGATTGCTCCCAAGGCTATATTTGATGCATCGAGGGATAATTTTCTTTCTCCTGAATTTCAGGCTGCAATAAAAGTAGGGGCAGTTGAAGTTTTGCAGGCAGAACTTTTGTCCAAGAAAGAAGTATCTGAAGAAATAGACGAAGAAGAAATTGAAGAGGAAGAATCTCAATCAAAATCGCGCAAAAAGACAAACAAGAAACCAAATAAAATAAAAATAAAAAGTGATTCTAAGAAAATTCTTCAAACAGCAAGAGCTAAAGAAATAATTAAAGAGAATGTAGATTTAGATGAAGCTGATATAGAAGATCAGCGATCTCGAACGAAAATTCAAATCACTAAAAAGAAGTTTCCTGGCGGACCAAATGCCGTAATGGTCAATCCTAATAACGATCCTCTTGTCACTACAGAAACACCAGATATAATTTTTGTAGATAACCCTGATGGAGGTCCGTCTGATATCGACTTTTCTGATGATATCCAGAAAACCGAAAATACCCGAAAAAGAAAACCAGATAAGTTATCTAAATCTGTTAAGAGCGTGGTTGAACAGAATGGCGAAGTTTCATAATTTTTGGGACGGCGAAGCAAAGAAGAAAAAACGGTAAGAAAGTGATGTATTAGTGCTATTCTGCACTCTATATTGCTTCTTGTGTTTGTGCTTTGACATTTTCTAACAAGGAGAATAAGCCCAAAAATTAAATATAGAGTAGTCATGACAAAAAACTGGGAAATACTACAACAAGAGCTTGCTTTTCATGGTGTTCGCCTTGTAGACCAGAATGTATGTGATATTATTTCTGATGGTAAGGTTGTTCGTAAACCTATCCCTTCTGCTATAAAAGCGCTGAAATCACAGATAGATGATAATAAAGAGCTTTTTATTGATCTTTGGCAGGAAGCAGTTAATGTTCTTGAATATACCGGGAAACATGTATACGAACAAAAAATGGTTGATCTTTTTGTCTATTCAGTAAAAGAATTAACTAGATTTGCAGAATGTTTTCCGGATATGAGAAAGTCTCATATTTATGGTAAGTTGCAGTCTTTCCTAGATAGAGATTGCGATAGCTTTACTCAAGAAACTGTTGTCAAATTTCCTGAGATCAAAATGTCAATAGATTGGATTTATCGATTGATTTCTCAGCAGGAATATGTCTATAGACTTCTTCGAGCAGCGATTAAGGGAGAGCAGTTTGTATCAGAGAAGATAGTTAGACTAGCTAGAGGCGTGCAGGGTCCGTGGTCTCGTTTAGATGTTCCTATGCAGGAGCGTGTATTCGAATGGTCTGAAATCGATCCTGAAGTTAGAGGAAGAGATAAAGATATTCGAGGACAGAGACGTTATCGTATGGGACTTGAAAATTATAATGACGACCAGTTTAAGGAAGGGTTTGTTTGGAGAGAACAGAGGAATGAGCCGTTCTTATGGACGGATAGAGATAGTGAAAGTCCTTATTCTCCAGCACCAAATACAATGAGATCATAAATATGCCATTTAGAAAAAATCAACAATCCGTAATAGATACTTTGTTAAATATTCTTCCTAGTACTGATTTCGGCAAAAAGAGAATGCTTAATGGTAGTATTGTATCTCGTAAGGCCGCCGATAAGCTATTCTATCTTTGGAAGCAGCAAGACTCTCCTTTGTCAAATGGAATCTATCACAAGCCTTCTACGATGTCGCTTGAAGAAGTTAAGGGGATGCAGAAAGAAGGGCTAATTAGAGATTTTGGTGATCGTATAGAATTTACTAAAAAAGGAAACGAGGTCATAAAAATTATGATTTTAGGTGATGATAAATCTTCTTTCGAAGATGATGGGAAACAAATTAATTATGAAGTGGCATTAGCAAATACGAAAGCTCCGACACGAAAACAGGCTAAAAAGAGACGAGAAACTAAAGGACTGAGAGGGCTTCAGGGAAAAATAGAACAAGATTGGTGGAGTAGATTTGGTGGCTAAAAGGAAACTAGTTATAGTTAAACATCCTGTCAAAAAAGAAGATGACAGTAACACACTAGAGATAGATTTGCTCTGGTATGATATGAAATATAAAAAGATGCGCAAATTCAAGGGCGGGCGATTGGTTATGCGTTTACAGTTAGAAGTTCCTTTTTATCTTGAAGTAGATAAGGATTTTGGGGAATGGATGGAAGACGCTGTAGAAAATGGTGAATATAAACAAGAAGAGAGATGGCTACCTATTGTTGAAAAAATAACTCTTAAAAAGAAAAAAGCTAGCGTTGATCGTGGAGCTGTTCTGAAATTTTTTCAAACATATGACAATTATAATAATCATACTGTCGTTCCAATAGAGGCATCGTCTGATAATGTTGTTTTTTCGGTTGCAGAAAATGAAATTGATGATTTTATATACGAAATAAATAGAAGTGGAATTTATTTTGAGGTGAACGATTATGCTTAAGGTAGAAGTGGCAGATTCCCCGTCTAAACAAGAACAGGGTTTAATGTTTCGTCATGATCTGCCAGAAGATGAGGGAATGCTGTTTATATTTAACAAGCCTCAAACTTTGCGGTTTTGGGGAGAGAATACTTTTATACCTCTTGATATTGCTTTCGTTTCCGATGATGAAAAAATAGTGAAAATATCTAAGATTGATACATTGTCTCGTAGAGCTATTGCTAGCCCTCCAAATTGTATAGCTGCGATTGAGACTAATGCAGGATTTTTTAAAAAACACAATATAAAAGAAGGAGCTAAAATAGATGTACAGAGAGACAAAAATGGTAGTCACTCTATTTTTTTTGGTTCATAAAAAGGATTTAGTTCCACAATATTAAAAGTTATACTAGTTTATGAGGATTATTTGCACAGATAATTATGATAAAATTGTCGTATCACAAAAGTTTTTTAATCCCGATGAAGAGGACGGGATTGGCAATCTTTCAGATTATCCTGAAATGCGCCCGCTGCCGACAGTTGGTCCTGAAGAAGCTTTTGGGGTACTTGAGGATCGCTACGATGATGACGTAATAGGAGATCAGTCGAGAGATGAACAAAATACAGGACAGGATGCCGGTCAGGATTATGAGGAATATATAGGCGAAGAGGTAACTGATAGAGATTACCCAAAATTTCCTAACCCATTTGCGGCGACGGATTGGGCAACTCAGAATAAAGAAGTTCTTCGTATCAGATATCGAACAAAAGGTGGTAGATCGATAACTAGAGATGTAGAGCCGCATGGTAAATTTCATGCGAAAACGACGCATCATGATATTTTAGTAACGTTTGACCAAACGGTCGGAAATATTAGAGCATTTAGGATTGTTAATATTTTCGACTATAGTTTTTTGGATCAACAGTATGAACCGAAGTTTATAGTCTCACAAAGGTAATAAAATGATAGAACCAATTCAAACTATTGTCGATATAGCTGGGAGTCTTGAGAAAGAAGGCTTGACAAAATCTGCTGGATATCTTGATAAACTAGCAGAGAGATATAGTCTTGTTAAGAAAGCACAATATGTTGGAGTTCAAGGATATTGGATTCGTAACCGTCGTTGTTGGGAAAATTGCTATCGTCAGAAGCGAGCGAGTAAACCAGGTACAGCAGCTCAAGAGGTTTGGTTTGAATGCCATAAAGAATATCTTGCTTCTATCAATAATCCTGATAGCGGTTGGGAGAAGTATGCTGCCGATTTATCTGAAACTACTCTTAAAACAGCTTCGGCAACAGGCGGTAATGAAGTTAAGTTTTTTAATCAGCAACTTCGTAAGAATATTAAAAAGGCGAATAGTATTGGTGATGCTGTTTTTGCGTCATTGGAACAAGGTTCATCTCGACATCAAGTTGCCGCATTAAAAGTAGCTGAAGATATTGCTGGTGTTGCTGAAAAGATGGCGAATAAAGGACGTAATAAAGATGCTAAAAAACTCGCCGAAGTTGCAGATGCTATTGTGGTAGAAGCTTCGGGATGGGGAGCTACGAATCCCCTTACAGGTAACCCAGGCGGAGCATTAAGTAACGCATGGGAAGGATTGAAAGGACTTTTTGGAGGACAGGGCGGACGTATGAAGAATATTCTTTTGCGTCTTGAAAATATTCTAAATATTGCCGGAAACTATAATCAACAATTAAATGAAGCTGTTCAGGGAATAGGGTCCGGTAATATGTCCCAACCAGTAACAAGAGCACCGGCACAGCAACAGCTACAGCCACAGCCACAGCAAGCCTCAGTAGCAGCAGGCAATACATTTAATTTAAAAGGAAAAATACAGAAAGAAGCTGCTGACTCGCAAGGGGTAATGCAGGCGATTAGTCATCAATTTATTCCTCAACTTACAAAAGAGTTGAATTATCTTGTTCGTTTACAGCAGCAATTTACTCAAAAAGGAGATAATAATGCTGCCAGCATGTTGCAGAGAGCTCTTTCTCCTATCAATACTTATGTTCAGCAATGGGCTGGCGTTAAAGATGCTAATCAGGCACTAAATCTAACTCAGAATTTTACTGCAAATATGCGACAGGGTATCGCTAATCTGTCATCCACTCCACAGGTAACTAGTCCACAAACAGAAAATATCGAAGATGATACCGAACAGTATGTAGCTAATCAAATTGCTGAATTAGTATCTTCTATTAATGACGGATCAACTTTAACGGCTATTCTTAATTACGTTAGTGACCGTTTAGAGAAAGTTAACTCAACAGAAATACCCTCGACACCGGATAAGATAAAGGCATCGGTGAATATTGAATCTCTCACTAAATTAGCAAGTCATTTTGACCGGAGAGGCTGGAGTCGTGTCGCTGACGGTGTAGATGAAATAACAAATCGTATTCTAACGAGTCAAATGACTCCTAAGCAAGCAGGAAATGCTTTTGAGGTTTTAGCACATAAGATTGCCAGTCAAGACCCAAAGTTATCCGCCGATTTGATTAGATTGTCTAGTCAAATGAAAGAGTCTTTGAATTGGATGGATAGAGCTGGCAATTTTTTGAAGGGTAGATTGAATTCTAAAAATTTTGGCGTAGATAGTATGTTGCCTATCGTCGGTCAGCTTGAAACAACATTACAAAGTTATCGAGATCAAAGAAATCAACTAGTTCAAATGTTAGATCAAATTGTAACAAACTCAACAGATGACTATCAAAAGAGTGTTGCAACAAATCTTAAAAATTTGACTAAAAATCTTAATCAAAAAACATTGGATGAAATTAAAAAACAAATACAACGTCTCAGTCCTACTTATCAAAAACATAATGATATTCAAGGACATCCTAAGAAGACTTTACCGGCGACACATGATACAGCGGATAAATCAGTGGAACCATCATCGTTGAAAAAATCACCAGAAACGGGTAACGGGAATCCATGGGCGAGCGTGAATAGAAAGACAAGGATAGACAAAATTCTTGAGCATGCAGGCAAATTGCCATCTAGTGCTATTAAGAAGTTAGTCGAGCAATTAGATTTAGAGAAAAATAAAAGAAATCAATCAGATAAAGAAAAACAAGAAGTAGGAGCTGCGGTAGTTGATCGGTTGACTAAGATGGCGCTACACCAGCCGTATCAGCAAAATCTTCAAAATAATCCGGCTTGGCAAGAAATATTACAGATTATGCAAACGTTGTCCCAGACAGATATAGATGAACTAACTGCATCTTTAAGTAGTTTAGTGGATACTAAAAATCAACAAGACCAACAAGACCAACAAGATCGACAAACAAGCCAAGATGAACGAGATGAACAATATTATAAAGATCACGAAGAGATAAAAAAGTAAAAATATCAAGAATATCAAGAATATTAATAATATAGATAAGAGAAATGATACTAAAATCGTAATAAGTATTAAATACGTTATAGAATAAAGAAGGAAAATCATAAACAAAGTAAAAGATAGAACTTAACCATAATGTTCTCATTATAGGAGTAGAGATATGAAGCTGTATTCGAATTACATTCCAACGGGAAACGGAAAAACGCTTGATGATATTGTTGCTGCTTATAAGCAGCGCAAGCAAGCCAACGCAGAAGGAGCAGTCGTAAAAACTGCTGCTTCAGAATCAGATGAAGGCCCAAGTAGCGGTCAGCTTGATCCTGAACCGTTACACCAGAAGGGTGAGTCAACCCCAAAGCCTCATAAGTCTGAAGGTAAGGGAGATAAGCCAAAAGCCAAAGTAGAAGGCGATGATAAGGAAGCTGCTCAAAAAGGTAAAACTAAGGCAGCTGCCGGTATAGATAACTTTGGCGATAAAAAAGCTGAACCTTTTGGTAAGAAAAAAGACGACGGCAAATCTGATAAAGAAGACGACAAAGAAGATAGCAAGAAAGACGACAAAAAAGACAAGGACGTTAAGGCTCAAGCCAAAGGTAAAACCAAGGTAGCTGAAGATAAAGATGAGGCTGATTCCAGCGGCCAGCCTGAATGGGAAGGCAAGAAGGAAAATGTCAACTGCCCTAAAGAAGAAGATGAAAAGGCTTGTACTGCTGCCGTTGCTACTAAAGGTCGTTTTGTTCGTTTCGCCAACTTGGACGATAAGAGCAAGACTTGGTTGCGCAGTTTTTGGCGTAATCTGTATCCAGCAGAATTTGTCGAAGCCATGCTGTCAGATAAGTAATCAATTTTGTTCTTACCAGGAGGTTGAGTAATGGCGATTGTTCCAAGCGGCAAGCGCAGATTAATGGTCGCGCAGACTATGGCAACGCCAGAGTACGGTATTGGAGAAGATTTTGGTTCTCCAGGATCGACCCCGGCTGAGTCTGTAGTTGCGCCGCAAAATCCACAAGAAGCGCAAAATATACAAGACCCACAAGACCCTACTCAAGATCAAGAACCTGGAAATAAGATTACTAATGAGACTCCTGAACCTGCTAAAAACGGGGAACAGGCATCTTTGCGAAAGTTTATTTTAAGCTTCTATGCAGATGTGATGAATTTTCCTCCTCGTTCTGTAATGAAACACAAAGAAGATATTGTCGTTCGTGATATTGATGCTGAAGGGCAAAGCTCGATTTCTATTATTATCCCTAATGAATACTATGGTTCAGGTAATGAGTTTGATCGAGATGACGTAGCACGTTTCGCTAATACTATCAAAGAAAAATTCGATCTATTTTTTATGGGAGCGAAAGACGATGGCAAGGTTTGGAAATTCGAATTCACGTCACGAGAGCCTGAAAACCAGCTAGATGCCGAAGAAATGGAAGAAGACCCACTTGCGTCTTTTCTAGGACAGGGTAGCGGCGATGTCGATGACAAATCAAAAAAACCACGCAGTAAGGCGAGAACAGCAAGTCGAAGTATGCATGAGCTAGTAAAATACAGCCGTAATGAATTGCTGGAACGTCTTATGGGACAAACAAAAAATAAGGGTTAATAATATGAGAGTTCATAAAGCATCAGATTATGATAAGATTGGATTCCTGGGAGATCAGGAACAACAGAAGAAAGAGCAAAAAAAAGCCGGTAAACAACGTCGTGGTTTTGAGACGACTCAACCCAAGAAGTTTGATGAGATAGGCACAACAGGCTCTATGCATCGTTCGTCGGTCATGTCGGCTGGACGTTCTGCTATCGCAGATAATTCGGCTACTCCTGTTCATCGTAGTAATCAAACTCAAAATTCTATTCTTAATCCGAATCGCTTAGAGGAACTATCTCAACAACCACGTTCTGATGAGCAATCTAAAGCAATTAAGGCAGAACAAAAAGCAATGCATAATCGACAGGGATCACAGTTGGTTGATGAAATGATAAAAAGCTTGAAGGGCGTCGATACTCGTAAAGCGTCATCTGTTTCTGCGTTGTCATCTTCCGTCGAACCGGATAGAAGAAAATCCCCAACAAGAGCAGTTAGTATGTTTGGTGATAATAAGGATTTTGAGACAGTTCCAGATAAAACCGCTGGCGAAAAGATTGTTGACTCAAATAAACAGCGTCGAGGACAAAAAGATGATTCTTGGAAAAAGTTATCTCGTCCAGTAACGGCTAATTCTCTGACAGAAAGATTTTTGGAACAATTGGTTAAAAAACAAGAGGAGAAGTAATAGGCGGTGGCTCTGCGAAAGAAACAAGATTTGGCGGCAAATCCCCAGCAAACAATGCAAGCATTGTGGGATGCATTCTCTGCGGGTGTGCAGAATGTTCCAGTAGCTATGCAAGACAATCCAGAACTATCAGGACAATGGCTGCAATCTGCAAAGGATATGATGACCAATACAGTAAATCCTAAAGTGCCTCAAATAACCGCTTTGATAGATCAGCAACTATTGGCTTTGAACTCAGGACAGCAAGCACAACAAAATGTAACAGAAACTCCACAAGATGCAGTTAATAGTGCTAACGAAGCTCCAGGAATGATCCCGCAACCAGTTTTACAACAAGCAGCTCAGAGGTCAGCAATAAACATGAATAATAAGAAATCATTTAATCTTAAAAGGACTAAGAGAGCACAAGCCGTTGACCAGATGGGAGGTCAACCATTTGATGCTTTTGATGTTCCTGAGTCTGGACAAGATACAGAAATGATCGCTGATCCTATGGATAGTGAATTGGACTTTGGCGCTGAATTAGAACCCGGTAACGAGAAGTTTGAAGCTCCATCTGAAATTGTTGAGTTTATAACCAGTCAACCGGATGCCGAAGCAGCAAGAGATAGTCTTTTAGGTAAAGTCAATCCAGCTCATGGCGATTCTGTAGTAGATATTGTTAAGACTATTTTTGAAAATCCACAAGATCGAGCTGGTAATGAAGCCCTGGCAATTACTGTTTGGGAATATCTTAATCCTGAATCTAAAAATGAGAGTGGAGATATGGAAAGCACTATTACGGCTCCAAGAGAAAGTGTCGAGCCAATGATTAAGAAAATAGAATCCGATATTCGTAATCTTGCGATTAAGCACGCTCAGTCCTCAACGCAGACCAAGCAAAGCGGTAAGCAGGGCTTTAATCTGAAAAAGCATGCCCAACATCATACTGATAACAATGTTATCATGTGGGGACCAGGCGAAAAGAGATATGACCCGTTTTATCATCAGCCTGTATCTGATTGGCATATCGTTGAACGAAATAAAGGTTTCGGTCAAAATATCGATGATGTTTGGAATTTGGATTGGGAAGCCTTTTGGCGTGGGAATATTATGGATAAATATTCAAGACCATATCGTGATAGTAAAACCGGAGAATGGGTCGGCGGATATATCCAAAAACGTTTCGAAGTTGATAAAAATATTCCCGAAACAAATAATATGCAAATCAAACCAGGTCAACTTCGTCGCCCTATCCTCCCTGAATACGGGAATACCGAATCTCGCCTTCAAGCAATGAGAAGTAAAAATGATAAGGAATATGATTTCCAGAATACTTCTGAACCGACGAAATGGATCGACGCAACTACTACATCGACCTTTAAGAAGGTTGCTTCCGATGTAAAAAAAAAGCTGATTTAGCTCCAATTAAATCGCTTGAGCCACTGAAGCCGCTTCAAGATTTACCTCCACTAGGTATATCTCAAAATAGAAAACCACAATCAGCAAAAGCCGAAAGACACTGTTGGTCTTGCGGCGCTCAAATTGCAGGCGATGCTACTAGCTGTCAGTCTTGCGGGAACTCACAAAAAGGACATTCTCCCATTAAAGGTTTATGCGATAAAAAAGTTCCTGATAAAAAATTGACAGCTGCTTCTAAAATAGAAAAAGAACGTAGAATTAAAAATGAGAAAAGAGAAGAATTTCTTGACACAGAACCAGAAGAATTCGAACAAATGACTCCAACACCTATGATTCCATCTCGTCAACGTCACAGGCAACGTCGTACATTGCCATCTGATGAGCATTTAAGCCCTTTGTCGGTTTCTCCCGATCAATATAGAGAAGATGTTGCCGATGCCGCTGATTCTCTAGGCATTGACGGCTGATGTTTATTATCGGGAGATAAGATATGCCATTAAAGTTTAATTTACCAGATGATAGTCCGCAGAATAAGCGCCGCTTAGTGGCTGCATCTGGCGGTCATTCTCAAGGAACAACAAACGGTCAGCAGGGACCAGCGTTTCGTAGCTATGCAAATACCGGCACATTTACTCATTCAATAACTAAATCAGCACAAATGATGGGTTCGGCTGCAAATGCGATCTTTACTCAACCTGCATTTTTCTCTCCATTACATACTCCTCAAAATTGGCAGATCGCTTCTAAGAGAAGAGAAATGTATCAATGGAGTTTTGTAAGTCCATGTAATTTGATACTTTACGACGGTTCTATTAAGGATATAAAGACAATATATGAAGATGTCTATGGAAATATTGAGGGAGTTTTTGATATCGAAGGGATGGTTGTTGTTCAGGACGGATTTGGAGATATGCGTTCTCCGAATAAAATTTCTAAAAGAAAAGTTCATAAGATAATTAATACAATAGATTCTACGGGATTACCTGAACCTCTTGTTGTTACTCACGATCATAAGTGCAGAGTTATCAAAAAGGAAGATATTCGCTGTAAATATCATCGTAGTAAAAATTGTATTTCAGGAGTATGTTCTCCTACATGCGAAAGAAATAATTGTAGTAAATTTAAAGATGTAGACTATAAAGTGTCTGAATTAAATGCTGAAGATATAGAAGTGGGTGATTATGTTTTAATTCCATTTCCTACTGAAATTAAAAATGGAATTATAGATACTGTGTCAAAAGCGAGGTTTGCAGGACATCTAGCGGCAGATGGTTCTGTTTCTGAGAGCAGTAAAAGCGTAAGAGTGTGTGCTGCTGATAATGAAATAAATTTTGTAATGGATTCAGTTGATGATGTTTTTTCTTCTTTCGGGTCTAGTTGTAATTTATTAGCAGTTTCTACGATTAAAGAGAAACGAACATCTATCGCTGCTGCTTATGAATTTGCTAGCAGGGTAGTTGTTGGTAAAGGATCAGAAAAGAAGTTTACTGAAGAAGTTTTTTATCTTGATCCTCAACTTCAAAAACACGTTATTGGTGCGTATATTCAATCAGATGGATGCTATAACAAACAAAATGATGTGTATGAAATAACTACTTACTCTCCACATCTATCAAATCAATTGCTTTTGATGTGTTTTAGATGCGGAATTTTAGCTAGATCAAATAAGCAACCAATTAGTAAATCAAATAAAACGTTTAGAACAGATAATAAGTTTCGTTATATTTTAAATATTCCATCATCTGAATGTGATAAAATATCAGCATATGTGCCCGGTAAATCAAAAAATGTTCGTCCTCGAAAAGCTGGATCACATTTTAGATTTTTTTGGAAAAATAATGTAGTATCAAGAGTTAGAAAGAATGAAAGTTCTTTAGAAGATATCTTCGTATATGATCTAAGACTTCCTCCGTCATATACCCTTACAGCTAATAATATTAGCGTTTTTCAGTGCAGATTCTTTTACGAGAACGAGCCTAAAGTTGCCGCTGCTGTAGATTTTTACGCAGGGTTCCCAATGAACGGTTTCAAATTGGAATGTCATGATTCCAAAATCCGTACATTTTTTGAAGAGTTTTGTAAAGATATTGAAATGAATAAATGGCTGAAGTCAATCAGTCATGAATATTTTTTGCTTGGTGATGTTTATCCGTTTTTAGAAATTAATTGCCCCGAATGCCATGGTAGCGGATTTATGTCTGATGGCTCTCCTTGCAATCACCCCGGCGGAAAGTTCAGAAGAATAGTAATCTTAAATCCTGATTTTATCGATGTTCAACAAAGCGTTCTAGCCGGTGAACCTGTTATTACATTAACTCCCGACGAAGAACTTAGAAGTTTAGTTCAAAAGAAAAGACCAAAAGCAATATATGATAGAATTCCGTCTAAAATTATAGAACTAATTGCACTTGGACGCCCAATCGTTCTTGCTAATCATAGCGTAAGTCATATTAAACATAATGCAAGCTCGTATACAATCTATGGCACATCTATGCTTCGTAGACTGTTTACCGTTCTTGCATATAAAACTAAACTATTGACAGCGAATTGGTTAGTTGCCGAGCGATTGATTCTACCTGTTCGCGTTGTAAAAATTGGAGATAAAGATCGTCCCGCTACAGCAGATGATATCGCCGATGTCCAGTCTCAATTGGCTGCCGTTGCTAATGATCCAAATCTTACAATAGTGACGCACCACGCTTTTGAGTACGAGTGGTATGGCGCTTGCTACGATAAGGATACACATGTTCTTACTAATAAGGGGATTATGAATTATACTGACATTATATATGAGGATGTTAATGGTAAAAAGCAGATTAAACCTGAATATGAAATATTAGTACATGATCCTCATACCGGACAGTCTAGATATGAAAAACCATTAGGTTTTCATGAATACAATTATGACGGGTTCCTTGTTGGTTTTGAAGGAAACAAATTGGATATGGCTGTTACTCCTAACCATACAATGTTGGGGTTTAGTAGGAATAGAGATAGTCATTTTACGTTAGAAGCACGAGATTTTGCTAAAATAAATGAATGCGATAGATATGTTACTGCTATTGCTGAATATTTATCAACTGAGAGTTTAGAGCATGTAGACGTTGCGGGATATCAGGTTCCTATTGATGAATTTATGTCTTTTGCTGGATATTATGTATCTGAGGGACATACGGAGTACAAAGAAGATAAACGTCGTTATATTGTTTCAATTGCTCAATGTCCTATAAAAAACAGTGACTATTGCGATGATATTGATATAACAATGGATGCATCAGGTTTTGAGTTTCATAAATATGAATATGAAGGAAGAGTAACTACCTGGAATATTCTTAAAAAAGATGTTGCTAAACAAATTAAAGATTGGTTTGGAGAAAATTCTTTTACAAAGAGAGTCCCGAATTTTATTAAGAATTTATCAGTAGATAAATTGCGTATTTTTATTCGAGCCTTTTGTAATGGTGATGGTGCCTATCAAGAGCACAAAAATACCGAGTACGTACAAATAGGAACTAATAGTGAGCAATTAGCAAATGATTTGTTAGAGATTATGTTTAAGGCTGGTTATTCTCCTACAAAAAGTAGATTCAAAAAAGAAGACAAGCAATATGTTATTAACTGTAGTTTGAGTGAAAGTGGAAAGGGGAGATTTTCTAGAGTTAAAGATAGTCACATTAAGCCCCTTCGCTATAAGGGTAAGGTATGGTGTTTTGAAACATCTACTGGATTTTTTGTTACCGAACGAAATGGGCGCATTGCTATTCAGGGTAACACAGGTAAGATTCATAATATTAGTGCTGAAATGGAACAAATCGGTAAAGAGATTCTAGACGGCGTTATGCTTAATCAAGCCATTTTGAACGGGGAAATGGCGGGTTATAGTTGCCATGATGAACGAACAGAAGTTCTTACAGATAGTGGATTTAAGTTTTTTAAAGACCTTATATACGAAGAAGATGAAGTTTGTGTATTTGATAAAAACACAGATATTTGTAAATATGAACAGCCACATGATATTTTTGAATTTGATTTTTCTGGAGAAATGGTAAGCATTAATGGGAAAAGACTAGATATTTGTGTTACAAATAATCACAAGATGCTTACTAGATGGGATAAACAAGAGTGGCGAGACGTATTTGCTGAAAATCTTAAATATGGTATGCGGACTAGAAGTGTCTGTGATTTTGTTCAAGGAAAAATTAAGTATCCTGTCATAGAAGGTGATAATGATTTAGAAATTGATTTAGGAAGTCGGATTGTAGATTTGAAAATATTTTTGAAAGTGTTAGGGTATTATATTAGCGAAGGATGTTCTGCTAAAAATAGAATTCACATTTATCAATCCAGCAAAAAAGAAAAGGTTTTCAATTCTATAAAATCTTCATTAAATGAGTTTGGCTATAAATTTACTGAAAGAAAATATAGAGAGCCTGATTCTTATGTTTTTGATTTACATAATAAAGATCTAGTAGAATTTTTGAATAACAATTTTGGTAAAGGAGCGAAGCGAAAATATTTGCCAAATTGGATTAAGTCTTTGCCTTCTGAATATTTAGAAATATTAATAAAAAGTATGCTTGAGGGTGATGGACACAAAAGATCATCTAGTACTGAATCTTATTTATATACAACATCTTCAAAAGAATTAGCTGATGATTTTCAGCATATTGTTTTTTCTTGTGGTTATGCTAGTAGACTGTATTGGGATGAGAAGAAAAAACAAGGAGGCTTTAGTAAGGAAAATGGAATTTGGAGAATTCATATATCTAAGGGGCGTCTCTCAAACGGCTCTTTCCCTATTATACGAAAGCACAATCTATCAAAACAAAAATATGACGGTAAAGTGTATTGCGTATCGACTTCAACTGGATATTTTGTAACTCGTAGAAACGGGAAGATTACCATTCAGGGTAATTCGGCGCAGGTTGGTGTTGAAATTTTACTTCGTCGTCTTGAATCATGGCGGAATGAGTTATCCGATTGGATCGAGGAATATGTATTTAAGCCGTTAGCTCAGATGCAGGGATTTATCGATGAAGAAAAGACTAAAGAACTTGGTCATACAGTTTGGCGGTATCCTACGATCAAATGGAATGACATGAAGCTGCGAGACAATACGGCACGAGTTCAAATATTGTTACAGGCTCAAGATAAGGGACTAGTTTCAGGTCGTACTATTTGCGAAGAATTAGATTTGGATTATGATTATGAGATTGAAGAGATTCGTCAAGAGAGTGTGAATGTTGCTCCTGGTGGGGCTATGGGAGGTCCAGGTGCAGGAGGTGGAGGTATGGGAGGTATGGGAGGTATGCCGCCGATGGGCGGCGGCGGTGCTGGCGCTGGAGCTAATCCTGGAACAATGGGAATGGGAGATATGGTGCCAGGGGCTCCGGGTGGCGCTCCTGGCGCTCCTGGTGGAATGGGCGGCGCTCCAGGAGGAATGGGCGGCGCTCTAGGAGGAGCTCCTATGGCGGCATCTGGTGGGATGAGAATAGACAAGAAAGGTAAGGGTAAATCATTTTCCGAGAAACAGCAGCCATTAGTTATGGAGCAGAAAAGATTAACCAAGCTAGAATCAAGACTTTTGCGTACTATTCAGCAGATTGATACTCCGCATACTGCATTTTTTCAGTATCAAATAAAGTTACCTACTGAACAGCAAGCATTCTCGTTGGATTTTGCGTATCCTAAAATTGGTGTTGGAGTTGAAGCTGACGGGAAGATGTGGCATGAGCGGCCTGATCTTAAGGAAAGAGATAACATTCGAGATCAAAAGCTATCTAGAGTTGGTTGGCGTATTTTAAGATTCAAAGAGGATGCAATCAACGAACAGGCTAATGTAGTAAGAGATATTATACAGCAGAATATACTTGAAGCTTCTAAGAATTATAAGAAAAAAGCGGAGCAAGACGAAGAAATGGTAAAGTTTGCTTCGGTAAATGATTTTCTTGTAGCTCATGTTGGAGATAGAGAATATTTTGAATTTACCAAGACAGAGATGACAGGGGATATCGGTTGGGTTTTTGATATTTATTATTAAAAGTGAGGGTCGGTAATGTTTAATTTACATCAATATAAGGAGGCCGGTCCTCGTCGTATTCGAGATCGTGGGATAAATTGGAAAGAAGCATATCCTGAAAAATCTGCCAAATTAAAGAAGAGATTCACTGAACAACTGGGGCAGGGGGCTTATTACCGTTGGTCAGGTCACGACTATACTACTAACTCTGATTATTTTGTGGTCGCTGGTCCTGCTATGACAAAAACTTTGCAAAAGAGATTTTTTGCAGGAATTAAAAAGCTTCCCAGAGAAAAAGCAAAACAGAAAAACCACTATGCTCCTAGTGGAGAATATTTTTCGACAATGATAAGTGCATTAAGTTTTTGTCGTGATCGGTGGGGAGTTAAGCAACCATCAGATCGTCATAATTATACTTTAGATGATCTTGCTCGTATTAAAATTCCTCGTCACGTTAAGGGGTCTTCGGAGCCAAATCGTCTTGACAAAATTGGTGCTGCTGGTATTTCTCTCAATGAACTTGAAGTACCCCTACGACAAGCGTAGGGGTACTTCAATCCATTGAATGATATGTTTGATATTTTAAAAAGAATGCGATATGTTCCAGTTCAAGAAGACGGTACTGATTGGAGTGGATTATTATCGGGCGGGGCAGAATGTGGATCAGATCGAGCTTCTAATCAAAGAGCGCAAATAGATATAGTTAATCTTGATACTAGACAGTCCATCAATAGTCGGCTTATTATTAGTTGGTGTAAGATGCAATCAGGTAAGTATGAAGTCATAGCCTATCTCTCTTAAGTTTAGATTATATTTCATCTAAAAAAAGGGTTTTTACCCACACTATCTGTATGTAGAAAGTTAGGAAACTCCTAATAAGGGTTATTTTGTTATTGTACGAGGACTCAATTCTATGACTGACAAGATTATAATAAATTCCAAAATGAATATTCGTGCATTGAATACTCCTAAAAACTGGGATGTATTTCAGATGCCAAAACAAATTAAGACTGCATCTTTAAACAAGTCTACTCCGGAAGAGATTGGGGGATTCAATTTAAAAGCTGCTGTTGATAAATATCCTGAACATCTTTTTGTAAAAGTTTTTGCTATAAGAGAAGATGAAGTCAATGATAATGGTGATTTATTTTCTGGATCAGAATTAGAAAAGGCAGCTCATACATTTATTGGGGTTCCTATTTTTTGTAATCATCAGAATGATGATATAGAAAAAGCTAGAGGTGAATGTGTACATTCATGGTACGATAAGAAACAGGGCGGTATTTATATTATTGCTAGAGTTGATAAGGTTGCTTATCCCAAGTTAGCTCGTGGTATTGAAGAGGGATATATAAATTCTACATCCATGGGTTGTTTTACGGGCGATATGAGAGTTCTTATGAACGATGGAACTTATTGTCCAATTAAGGATGTTCGATCTGGTAATTTTGTTATCTCTCATACTGGGGAGCCAAGAGAGGTTTTAAATGTACAGCGACATTTAGATAAAGAAAATGATATAGGATTTGAAATTAAAGCGGAGGGTAATCCTGTCGCTATTAAAGCAACTAAAGAGCATCCTTTTTTAATACTAAAAGAACAAAATACATGTTATATAACTGGTGATATAATAGATGTTCCTAAAACCTCTCGACGATTTTTCCCTAGAATGAAACCAGGGGCATATCAAACGATTGCTGCTCAAACTGCCGTAAAACCAGATTTTGAATTTTATTGGAAGCAGGCATCTGATCTACAAAAAGAAGATATGGTATGTTTCCCCATATCAGATCGAGTTATCCCTCATGATGATGCTAATATCGACAGCGCTAGATTGATTGGATATTTTTTGGCAGAAGGAAATTACACTAAGTATAAAGGGAATAAAAAAGGAATTGAATTTACTTTTGGTATTTCTGAAAACTCAATTGCCAACGAAGTTATTGAGCGATTAAATCGCAAGTTTGAATATACCGAGAAAACCGCCAAAGTATATTATAGAAAAAACAGAAACAATATTGTCGTTAAGTTTAATAATGAGAGTGTAGCACAATGGTTTTTTATGTACTGTGGAGAGTACTGCGATCAAAAGGAAATAGCGGGATCGGTTTTATATTGGAACAAAAATGTTCAAGCTGAAATTATTGGTGCTTGGTTGAGTGGTGACGGAACACGTCGTCGAATAACGAACAATAAAAATCAAAAAGTTTACGATAATTTATCTGGAACTACTTGTTCTGAGAAGATGTCTCATCAGCTTCGATTTATTCTCGCTAGACTAGGTATTCCTTCAACTCTAAGGTCTGTTAAACAGGATGGCAAAAAAGAGCATCATACTATTTCTATTGGCTCTGCTGCATCTCAGGATTTAAATGAATATGTAGTTGCGCATAAGCAGGTAGAGGGAGTTTATAGGAAAAGACCGTTTCGTAAAGCTGATAAATATATGGTCGTGCCAATTAAATCTATCAAAAAGATTGAATTGTCGGAGCCTGTTTTTAATCTTGAGGTAGATAAAGATAATTCTTTTATTGTTGAGGGTGTTGCTGTTCATAATTGCTCTGTAGACTTTTCCTGCTGTTCTATTTGCCATAATTTAGCTCATACATCTCAGGATTATTGTGAACATGTTTTGCATAAAAAAAATCGTAAGTTGTCTTGGAATAAAGAATGTCAATTTCATAAAAGTAAAACAAATCCGGTTGAATCATGTCCTATATGTAAA
>Ga0209702_10003985_pt1 | contig 22255 bp, 28 predicted proteins | sample FRY01_FD_187210 | JGI IMG/M metagenome (GOLD analysis project Ga0209702, IMG submission 187210) | Freshwater microbial communities from Lake Fryxell liftoff mats and glacier meltwater in Antarctica - FRY-01 (SPAdes) (version 2) | ecosystem: Environmental > Aquatic > Freshwater > Ice > Glacier... | reverse complement strand
GTTGAAGTTAAAAGTGGCACACGCACGCGCGCCCGATCTCTAGCGTCTTACGTTCAACGCTATAACCCTGTCAAAACTGTCAAGCTGTCTGCCATGCCAAGCCAAACCCACAACACAAACGCCACCGCACTAAACCTGCCACTGTTCGACGTGGCGATGTTGCCTGGGCTATTAGGTTAATTCAATCTGTGTTCGCATTGAAATGAACAACAACGCTTGATTTTTTAATATCGAGTAGATTTTTTCGATCAAAAACTGAGTCACTGCCGTATCTATTAGGCCTGTTGGCCGTTACAAAGCCTGCACATTTCGAATATAAGCTTCTTGTTCAGGTGTTTCGATGGTACCTGGGCGCGAAGAACGTACAAGCGTAATCGCTCTTTCTGGGTCAACCCCCATGGCAACAAGCAAAGTAGCGCTCATCATGCCAGTACGGCCAAAGCCAGCAGCGCAATGAATCAACACGTTTTTACCCTCTTCTAAATGCTGCAACAAACTCGGTACAGTTTGCATCCACCGTGTGGTCACATCAAGGCTGGGTGTTCCAAAGTCAGCAATTGGGAACTGATACCAACCAATTTGCGCTTGTTTCAGTTGCGCCTCAATATTGCCTGCGCCGTGATGCTGCAATTCTTGTTGAGCCAAAAGTGAAATAACGAACGAAATTTCCAAATCTTTAAGGGCTGCAACATCTTGAGCTAAATCGCGAGACCATTGTTTTCCAGTAGCATCTAAACCGCACCGGCCTAAGCAGTGTGTCAGCCCAATCTGGCCACCTAGTGGCGTTTGAATAAAATCAACATGTAAGACATTGGGTGAGTTTGTTTGAGTCATGTCATCTTTTCAGCATTAACGTTTTTTGCAGGGTGAAGTTCTTCGAGTAGCTTGAGCATCGTTGAAAGGGCTTTGGTATGTGACTTGTTTTTCAACGTAATAGCCTTACAGCCTACCTCGTAGGTAAATAAATTCGGCAGTACGTTACGCATTTGGTTTTTTTGAACCCAGCTGCTGGAATAGTGATCAGGCAAATAACCAATATATTTTCCACTTAGAATTAACAACGCAATACCCTCAATGCTTTGCGCCGTTGCAGCAAAATTAAATGACACATGCTGCTGTGTCACTTGTGATTCTCTAAGATATCCGCGGGTAACATACTCAGCCGCCACCAAGTCATCTAGCTGCAAGTTTTTTTTTGAAAAGAGTGGGTGTTGGTCACTAATATAAAGTGAGACTTGTTCTTTATAAAGAGCAAGCTGGTCTATGCCTGGGTTAGTAATATGAAAAGGACCAATCGCAATATCAATTCGCTCATCAAGTAGCAGTCGTTCAAGCTCACTTGGATTTCTAATTTCTAAATTGATTTCAAGATCTTTGCTCTGACTTTTCAAGGCATGAATCACGGGTACTAGCAAGCAATTTTTATCGGTAATGATGTTGTCGACAGTACCGATCTTTAAACTTCCTGAAATCATCTGTGTTACATCACTGATTTCAGATTGAAACTGCTCAAGAGATTCAAAAAGTTTATTGCACGAGTCAAGAACACTTTGACCTTCTTTGGTCAATTTAAAACCTTTGCGACCACGATCACATAATTTAAAACCAATGAATTCCTCAAGAGAGGCCAAGTGTGCACTGATCGTGGGTAAATTAATGTTGAGTGCTTTTTCGGCAGCAGAAAGGCCACCACACTCTGCAACCTGCTTAAAAAGTTTTAAGCGTTTAACGTCAATGTCACGAAGCATAAATATAATGGCCCGTAGTTGCTTATCAATCGATCAAAGTTTACTTTGGCATTTTGGTATTTTAACTAACGCTTGTTTGTCTTAGCATTGGTAAGCGGTTACAAACAGTCAAACACTGAATATAAAACTTAGAACTTAGAACACAGCACTGTAGAGCTTAAACCTATTTAGATCAAGCGTTAGCCAAGGAAACCTCATGTCAAAGAAAGACTTTCTTCCTGTAACGGGAACCATCATGCCTCGGTTCGCTGGCATTGCCACATTCATGAGACTGCCATACTTACTATTAGATAACCCACTGGTTAAAGATGTCGATATCGGCTTAGTGGGCGTGCCCTGGGATGGCGGCACGACAAATCGCGCGGGTGCCCGACATGGCCCACGCCAGATTCGCGACCTATCTACCTTGGCACGTAACGTTAACCGCGCATCAGGCATCAGCCCTTTTGAGCTTTGCAATTGTGCCGATCTTGGCGATTCCCCTGTTAACCCTGTCGACCTTGAGTCAACGCTCGATCATGTTCAGGGTTTCTTCGCGCAACTGCATGATCGCGGCATCATTCCCCTGGCTGCCGGCGGTGATCATTTAGTCACACTGCCAATTATGCGGGCCATTGCAAAAGACGGTCCGATCGGAATGGTGCACTTTGATGCGCATACCGATACGTGGGATCGCTACTTTGGTGGCAGTAAATACACGCATGGTACGCCATTTAGACGAGCGATTGAAGAGGGGCTACTTGACCCTAAGCGCACTGTGCAAATTGGTATTCGTGGTGCGCTTTATAACGATAGCGAAAATGATTGGGGCGTTGAACAGGGTGTTCGGGTAATAGACATCGACGAATATTACCGACTCGGTATTCCTGCAGTCATTGCAGAGGCACGGCGTGTTGTAGGCGATGGGCCAACTTATGTCAGCTTTGATGTTGATTTTTTAGACCCCGTTTATGCACCAGGAACGGGCACGCCAGAAATTGGCGGTGCCACCACTTATGAAGCACAACAACTAATTCGTGGTCTTCAGGGCTTAAATTTGATCGGTGGTGATGTGGTTGAAGTATCGCCCCCGTTTGACCCTTTAGGTAATACAGCTCTAGTAGGTATGACTATGATGTTTGAAATTCTTTGTGTACTGGCAGATGCAAAGAGTCGTCGGTTTTAACACGTTATTTTCTAGTTTTTTAATTTCATACTTGAATAATTAAAAGGAAAAAAAATGTTTACGCTAAAAAAACTCTATTCAAAAGTTGTACTAACATCTCTAATAACAACGGGGCTCTTTATCAGCAGCGTCACTGCGGGTGAGCTCACCATTTACAGTTCCGTTGAATCTGACAACCTAAAGGTCTTTTCTGAAAATTTTTCAAAGGCCCACCCTTCCATCAAAGTCAACTGGGTTCGAGACTCTACTGGCGTGATTCAGGCCCGTGTGATTGCAGAAAAAGATAACCCCCGTAACGATGTTTTTTTTGGCCATGCCGCCACAGATTTACTTTCACTAGATAAGATGGGCATGTTTCTTCCCTACAGCCCTGAAGGTGTCGACAAATTAGACGCACGTTTTCGCGACAAAAAATCACCACCCACCTGGACTGGCCTTTGGGGATTTGCAGCGGCAATTTGCTTCAATACAATTGAAGCTCAAAAGAAAAACATTCCGCAACCCAAAACTTGGGCTGACCTAACCAAACCGATTTACAAAGGTCAGATCACGATGCCGAACCCGATTTCATCTGGTACGGGATATTTAAACGTCGCTGGCTGGATACAGATTATGGGTGCAGAAAAAGCTTGGGCATTTATGGATCAACTCAACAACAATATTGCCTCTTATACCCACTCAGGTTCAAAGCCTTGCAATCAGGCTGCTGCGGGTGAGTACGTTGTGGGAATTTCCCTTCCAGGCAGAGCAGCTGATTTAAAAAGTAAAGGGGCACCCATTGCAGTTGTGATACCAGAAGAAGGTATTGGCTGGGAAATGCAAGGTGTTGCGATTATGAAATCGACACAAAACCAAGCAGACGCTAAAACCTTCGTTAATTGGGCCGTGTCACAAGGTGCGATGGAGTCTTATGCGAACCGTGTAGAGATGGTAGCCTTACCTGTAAATATGCCACCCAAAGACAATATGCCCATTGAAGTTACCAAGCTTATGATAAATAACGACTTTGCATGGGCTGCCCAGAATAAGACACAGATTCTTGATGAGTGGCGTAAGCGTTTTGATGTTAAATCAGAGCCTAAAAAATAAGCCTAAGCATCTTCAACCCAATTCCTCAAGGACCCCTATGCCACAGCTAAGTGACCATTACATTGAGGTTAAAAACCTTAGAAAAGTGTATGGTCAGACAACGGTTCTTGAGGATATTTCTTTTGAAATTAAAGAGGGCGAATTTGTCTGTTTTCTTGGCCCTTCAGGCTGTGGTAAAACCACACTTTTACTTTGCCTTGCAGGGCTCGAAAGTGCAAATTCAGGTGATATTCTTAAAAAAGGCGAATCGCTTATTGGCAAACCCCCATCAAAACGTGACGTGGGTATTGTTTTCCAGTCTTACGCATTATTTCCGAATCTAACCGTAGCTGAAAATATTCGTTTCGGCATTGAAAATCAAAAAAAATCTACTGCTGACATTGCGAGAATTTCAGCTGAGCTAGTAACGCTTTTAACACTTGACGGTCATGAAAAAAAATACCCGAGCCAACTTTCGGGTGGTCAGCAACAGCGCGTAGCATTAGCTCGTGCGCTAGCTGTTTCACCATCACTTTTACTACTTGATGAGCCACTGTCTGCATTAGACGCACAGGTCAGATCGCGGCTAAGAGGTGAGCTACGAGACTTACAGTCGCGGTTGGGCATCACAACAATCATGGTGACACATGACCAAGAAGAGGCACAGAGCTTAGCAGATCGCATCATTTTAATGAATCACGGCAAAATTGAACAAATCGGAACACCTTGGCAAATTTATAACGAGCCAGCTAGTCGTTTTGTCGCAGATTTTATTGGGGTAAGTAATCTTTTTTCAGCACAGCACATAGGTGGCACACGCTTCAAAGCAGATGGCTTTGAACTTGAGTGCTTAAAGTCAAACGCTCAGTCTGGCCAAATGGTTAATTTGCTGGTGCGACCTGAAGACATGTCAGTCTCATTAATACAAGAACCTACCAGTTTTACTCAAGGTACTGTAAAAAAAGTCGAGTTCTTAGGCCCATTTGTTCGACTACATTTACATCTTGCAAAAGGTCAAAAAGTTGTCTCAGATGTACCTCAAAAATCTTTTGATGGCAAAGCCATGCTTGTAGGTTCCCAGCTCTGGTTGTCAGCTGACCCTAACGACATCAAGTCGCTAAAATGACCACGGCTACCGTGCGCAAGGCCCGTATGATGCAGCCCACTCGTGAAAGAAATGACTGGATAGCTTCTGGGCTGCTGTACTTTTACGGATCTGCCATTTTATTAGCTGTCTTTATTCCGATGGCTATGTTGCTTAGCCGCAGCGCACAAGATGGCAAAGGGGCGTTCATTGGTCTGAGTAACTACCAGAGATACTTTAACTCACCCGCACTATTTGACTCATTTACCAATAGCTTTTTTATTGCGCTCGCATCAGCTGCAATCGTTATTCCAATCGCCTTTCTTTACGCCTATGGCCTTAGTCGAACTTGTATGCGGTGGAAAGGCCTTTTTAGGGCGGGCATTTTTTTACCACTGCTAATACCTGGGCTTTTAAAAGCAATCGCTTTGATTTACCTCTTTGGAAATCAGGGCATCTTTAAAGACATGCTGTTTGGTGCCCCTATTTATGGGCCAATTGGTGTGATCACCGCGTTTGTTTTATGGACTTTTCCCCATGCCGTTTTAATCATCACTGTGTCGCTGTTAAACGCAGACCGCCGGCTTTATCAAGCGGCAGAAGTGCTTCACGCAAACACATGGAAAACTTTTTTAACAGTCACTTGGCCAGCTTGCCGCTATGGTTTGATCACCGCTTTTTTAGCCGTATTCGTTATGGTGTTTACTGACTTTGGCATTCCAAAAGTTATAGGCGGTGATTTGAACCTACTGGCGACTGACATTTATAAGGAAGTCGTCGGGCAGCAAAATTTTGAAATGGGCGCTGTGATCTCTGTGGTGCTTCTGCTGCCAGCGATTGTTGTATTTATTTTGGAAAGAATCGCCGCGGGTAAACAAGCGCTTCAAATGACGGGTCGTTCGTTACCTCTGGTACCGACTGCAAGCCTAAAACGTGATTGGTTTTACTTTTTTTTCTGCGCGCTTATTTTATCAATGCTTTTGTTGGTGTTGGGTATGGCACAGTTTGCCGCACTTATTAAATTTTGGCCTTACAACCTCAGTTTGACGTTTTCAAACTATATTTTCAACATGCAGGGTGTCGGATGGATCAATTTCTGGAATTCGATTCGAATGTCTTTACTGGCTGCAACGGGGGGAACGATGGTCATCTTTCTGGGTGCAGCGCTAATTGAAAAAACACGGTGTGACACCCTTTTACGCAAGTGTCTTCAGTTATCGATGTTGCTGCCCATGGCAATTCCTGGTCTTGTATTGGGCTTGGCGTACCTGCTTTTCGTAAACAACCCAGCGAACCCTTTAGGTTTTCTATATGGAACGATGTCAATACTAGTTATCGGTACGGTAACCCATCTTTATACGGTGCCTCACTTAACAGCCCTAACGGCTTTAAAAGGTTTGAGCAAAGAAGTAGAACTTGTCAGCCAGTCTCTCAACACCCCCATTTGGCGCACGTTTTTTAAAGTGACTGTTCCGGCTTGTGCTGCAGCGATATTAGATATTTGGCTTTATCTTTTCTTACGTGCTATGACCACTATATCAACCGTTATTTTTCTATATACGTCTGAAACGATGTTGGCATCGATTGCAGTCATTCACATTGATGAAACTGGCTACACCGCTGCTGCTGCAGCCATGGGCATGTTGGTGGTCTATGCATGCATAATTGTGCGGGTGGCTCACTATGCTGTTTCAGTCAAAGTGTTGAAGAAATTTCAGTCTTGGCGTCAGTAAAGATATCATTTATCATAAGGACTGGAAGGACATAACGATTGAGCAGTTCATACAGGCTATAGATTCTTACATTTGTTGGTACAACGAAAAGAGGATTAAAATTTCTCTTGGATCACTCAGCCCGCTCGAGTACCGAGCGAGCCTTGGGTATAAGATTTAAATCAATCCAACTTTATGTCCGCACCCCCGTTGGGTCATATCGGGTTTGCATAAACAGTTGAATATCAGCCAGATGCGCGGCAGGGCCATGAACTTGTGCAACCGTCATAGGGGTGATGCGTCGGTTCAAGGGCGCGCCCACTTTGTAGCCTGTAACAGAACCCTTGTCATCAAGCGCCAGCTCAACAATGGAAAAACCATGTTGATTAATTTCTTTCAAAACTTCAACGCCAGGGCGTTGACCCAAGTCCCAATCACCAAACTGAGTGAATTTTTTACCTGTCATGCCGTTTGAGGTTTGCCCTTTTGCATTAAAGAAGTGTGCATCAGCCGAGCTTTCGTGATTCACCACCAACACAGCACGATTGGTTGCCGTCGTTGAATAAACACCCTTAGCATCAATGTAGAAAATTTCCATTCCATCATGATGATCGCCGATACGGTGTGACCAATCGTCAGTTTCAGCCCCTACGTTGCTGTAAGCAGGTACGGTTTGATCAATGGGGTCGCCCGTTGCATGCAACACTTTAACGACGTAACCCTCAGGAACCATCACTTGGTCAGCAAGACTTTTTGCAGTGGCACTAAATCCTAACGTTTGCGAAGCCGCACCCGCACTTGGCAAAGCTAATGACTCAGTTGCCCACGATGAAGCAGGAACAGCCATCAACGCAGCCAAACCCAAACCACCTTTCAGAATGCCTCGGCGTGATGGATTAGCCAGCGCTCTCTTGAGCACTTGCTCAAAGCGCTCATTGTTTGATTCGTTACCTTCGTAATAGTCGTCATCATAAGGAAATGTCATGTCACACTCTTCAAAGTAAGTAAATGAGGAAAAACTTTTTATATTTACTTACTATGACAGATCTACGTAACACTGTCATGACAGTTTGATGACGTTTTTATGACCTTAGACTCAGTATCTGTAATTGAGGGTAGCAAAGGCAGATCGTTACAAGGGTTTTGGGTTAAACCACATCACACCGCAAGGCGACTTTATGCCTCGTTTAGACCCGAGCCTTTTAAATCATCAAACTTTTCAGTCATGGTGGGGTTACCTTTAGTCAGCTTTTTAATGGTGACGTCTTGCGCCTTGTCATTTGCAATGCGCAAATGATTGCTTGTTTTTAACAAAGCATCTTTGGTTTTTTGCAGATGATCAATTGATTTATCAATTTCTGCAATAGCGGTTTCGAAATTGTTTGAGGCATAGGTGTAGCTTTTAGAAAAAGCATTTTTGAAGCCTTCAAGCTGCTCTTCAAACTTAGTCACATCAACCGTTTGAGATTTCATTAGCGCAATTTCATTTTTATATTCCAGCGATTTCATCGCAGCTTTGCGCAAAATAGAAATCATTGAAATGAAAAATTGAGGTCTGATGACATACATTTTTTCATGCCGGTGTGAGACGTCAACGATACCCTTGTTGAAATGTTCGTTGTCAGCCTCAAGCATAGACACCAAAATAGCGTATTCACATTTTTTTACAGTACGGTCTTTATCAAGTTCTTTGTAGAACAACTCATTTTTTGATTTTGTAGCGGTTGCATCGCTTTCGTTTTTCATTTCAAACATAATTGAAATGATTTCAACGCCTTGGCTGTCGTAGTCGCGAAATATAAAGTCGCCCTTACTGCCTTTGCTGGCATCGTTGTCTTTTTCAAAATACGCATTTGGGAAAGCCATAGAGCGAATGTGGTTGAATTCGTTTTCGCAATGCACCTCAAGAGACTCACCAACCATTTTGGTCGACATTTTCAATTTAAAGTCTTTAGCTTGCTGCAGCATGTCTTCACGTATTTTAATTTCACTTTGATGACTGGCTTTCAAAGTATTGATTTCGCGTTCACTACTAAGCTTGACGTTCGCCAGTTCAGCGCGAATGGACTCACGCTCTTTTTCAATTTCAGTACGCTTTTTTTCTACATCGCCCACCGCTTTCATGACTGTATTTTCTTGAGCGACCAAGTTTTGATCAATTTTTGCCTGAAGCTTTGTTATCTCTTGTTCTTTAGCCGACTCTTTTAGCGACAACTCTGCCCGCAATGTTGCTTGAGCAGCCTGAATTGCCGATTGCTTCTCTTTTTCTGCATTCGCAAGTAGGTCATGCAATTGCTTATCAAATTCTTTGGTTCGCACTTGCGTCAGAATGTTGGCGTAGGCAGCCTCATCAACTTTAAAAGCGGTTTTGCAATGTGGGCAGATAATTTCGTTCACTTTTAAACGCCTTTAAAAGTTTCGGGTTTGATGTTGATTCAAACCCACTTATTTCAAACCACTTATTTGCAGTATGGGCTGGGTCGGTTCCATTTATCGGTGCCACCGCCGCCAGGGCCGTTGTAACAACCGCCACCTGGGCCTGTAGAAGCACCACCGCCTGGGCCAGTATATGCACCACCACCCGGGCCCGTGTAAGCGCCACCACCCGGCCCAGTATATAAACCACCCCCTGGCCCGGTATATGCCCCACCACCTGGCCCTGTATAAGCCCCGCCCCCTGGTCCGGTGTAAGCGCCACCGCCTGGCCCCGTGTAAGCACCGCCACCCGGGCCGGTATACAAACCGCCACCTGGTCCCGTATAACAAGGGCCACCTGGGCCTGAATACCCAATGCATTTAGCCTGGGCAACAGGCAAGAGTAAAGTAGACAACACAAGCAAGGTTTGAGCGATCAGTTTCATATCGTGGCCTATTTGATAGTCAATGCTCAATGTTCAATGTTCATTTTTCAACACACCCCATTTTGCACTAAGCAGTGTCTCAGCTGGTGACACACTGGGCTACATCATTTACATTTCAGTACTAATGCGACAGTCGTGCAAACAGCAACTCAACCTAGATAGATGTTTGATGTGTATTTGAAACCTGCTTCACCCCATGTCAAACTTTTTGTACGATTTGCTGCTGTTGAGCACCATATCTGTCAAAGCTTTGACTTCCGACTGTACATACGCCCAATATTGTTCATTATCAACCGTTGCTTCTTTGATTCGCTTAGGTAAAAAGCGTGTCATTTCTTCGTTGAAATCAGATCGAACGCTATCGTTTTTCATTAAGTTACCAACCTGACAAATCAATGCTTCTTCAAAATCGTTTTTTGTTTTACTTCTTGCCTCTAATTTTTTATCAATTAGGTCTGTTGAAATTTCAATACCCCGCTGGTTAATCCATCAAGATGCGACGGCTTAAAATCGTGACCACCATTAAAGTCTAGGTCTTCTAAAAGCCTTGAACTGTTGTAGCACATTCGAAGTGATGTACCCCCTATGAATGTAAGCGACTGCATGGCGCCATGCTTAATCATGACGTCAATGATGTCATGGTGCAAAATTTCTTTTTCTATAACAGGCGTGATCGATGCATATTCTGGGTTTGAACGAATGATGCTCTGTATTTTTTCTGTCAACATCTTATTTTTCCAACATATGAACGTTGCGGTTGCAATCTTTTAAATCAGCAATGGCTTGTTCCGTTTTTGCACGGTACATTTTAATATCGCGATCAAAATACAAATTGGGTGCAATGTTGTGAATGGGCTTCTTTGTATGGGTCAACTCAATCACACCATAAGGTGTTTCAAATATTCCGCTACGACTCTTCGTAACAATGGTCACCCTATCAAATAGTATTTGGGAAATGTCACCCGTGAAGCTAAGCTGACTTTCAAGGCTAATATAGTTAAGCGAACCACCGCGCAGTTTTTTTATGATTTTATAGATTGCTGTGGTGGCATCAGGTGGTGTCAAGACGCTTTCATAAATACCATGAGCCAATCTTCTAATAATGCTCTTTTTGACACAGCTTGCGAGAAACTTTGCAAAGGTGGGTGTATAACCTTTACCCATTGTGGTTAAGTAACGCTTTAAGTGCGTCAACATTTTAAACACTGACCTTTTTTCGGTAGCTGGTAAAGAGAAAAGGGAACCTTATTAACAATATTTGTGTTGACAAACGTGTATACTAATTAAAAATAACCGGATTCGATTGGAACGAAAGCAATTGGCCCAAGTGCGGCAAACATGGTGTTTCTCGTGAAGAAATCGAGCAAGTTTTAATGGGTTCACCATCTGTCATGTTAGATCCTCACCAAGATGAACCGCGTATTAGATCTGTCGGAAAGACGAATGTTGGACGATATGTTTTTTTGGTCTTCATAATGCGCACAATTGAAAAATAAATAAAAATTCGCCCCATCAGTGCCCGCTACATGCATCAAAAGGAAATCAATCACTATGAAAGCCAAATCTAAGCTTATGCCATCACTGACAAGTGACAAAGAAGCCAAGCGCTTCGTTGAAACGGCAGACCTTTCAAATTATGACTTGTCTGGTTTCAAGCCTATGCATTTTGAGTTTGAACCCAAAACTGCCGCACTCAATATGCGCCTTCCTCAGAAACTACTTGCGACTTTAAAAGTCAAGGCGAAGGCAAAGGGAATCCCTTACTCACGATATGTTCGCCTACTGCTTGAAAAAGATGTTGATATAAATAACAACTCAAAAATAACAAGCTCAACAGTTACGCACAACCGCCGAAAAATCACGTAGGGTTTGGATGCCTTACTGTTGCAACAAAAGACGTGGATTTAAGTGAAAGCATAAAACCACAAGCGTGAGCATACTTCAGCAAAGTTGACCAACTTGGGTTCGAATTACCCCTTTCTAAACGGCAGACATTACTTTTCTGGGTATGCATAAGTGCAGCAAGCTGCTCTTGTGTAAGCCCAGCTTGCGTTCGCATTGAGATTAACTGATCAATTAAATTAAACTCAAGCTCTAATTTTAAATATTCAGCATTAACCTTTGGGTTAGCTAACGCTCGCTTTTTAAGATTTTGAATACTCGTCATGGCTGAACCTCACTTTGTCTTAATCGAGCAAGTTTTAGCTCATTAATGGGTGTTTTTTGTGTTTTTTTTACAAAAGCATTTAAAACGAAAATATGCTTACCTTGTAAATAACAAAATAAGCCACGCCCAATACCCTCTTGAGCCTTCGCTCTGATTTCAAATAACCCTCCACCCATAGATTCCGTGTGAGGGGGCCCCAAGTTGGCGCCGTGTTTTTCCATCAACTCTAAAAGCTTAACCATTCTTGCCTGGATTTTAGGTGGCATCTCTAAAATAATTTGCTCAACACCCTTATAAAAATCTATTTGCCAACACATCTTAAATACTTACCTTGTTATCTTATATGATAACTCTATTTGAATAAATTTTCTATGCTTAATTTTTGTAAAGATAGGTTTTCAGTGGTTTCGCTTTATCAATGCCAAACTCGAACGCATCCAGACAAAAAAACCACCTGAAGGCGGTTTAATTTCAAAGTCTTTAGCTTCTCGGTTAAAGCACGACCTCAAGACCCTTGCGATCAATGAGATTTAGTAATTTTAGTGATGTGCCTCTTGGATGTTTGTTACCACCTTCCCATTGAACAACGGTTGACAGCGTCGTGTTAAGTACAGCCGCAAACACTAGCTGACTAAGATTAAATTTTGTTCTAATCTTTTTAATTTGTAGCCCATTGTAATTTGGTATAGGTTCTAGGCAAAGCAGATCATATTTTTGCATTTTCCGCTTATCTATAAAACCCAAACTATGAAGATCAACAGCACTTTCATGCACGGCTTCAAGAATGGCACTTTTTGGTTTGGTTTTAGTTGACTTTAAGTTACGAATCACTGTCATGACATGTCTCAATTAGTTTGTTTTCAGCAACAGAAGTCTTCAGCTGAGCTTCAGTTCGGCTTAGCAAGTCTGCAGCGATAAGACCGGCACACATTTCCTTCACAGCTCGACACAATGCAGTGTCATCTGAATACGTTACAGATTTATTATAGTGACGCGTTTTAAATACTCTTATCATTTTAGTATAGCTCTAAGTGCTACCCTACTTAAATCTATAGTATGGCTTTTTGTTTTTTTAAACACCATAGATATTGGCTTAAATTGTCACTTATTTTCTATCGACTTTACTGAGTTGGCCACAGGCTGTCACTCAAACTCTATAACTGGCATTTCACTTTCAAAAGCATCTAATGCCATGGCAAATGCTTGCGGTGAAAGCTGACTGGCAAGCTGTTTAATTGCTTGCACCGTGTTTGTATGAATAACCCGGTCAGAATCTAATTTAATTAACAACCAAGCCATCGTTACGGCCCATTGTTCTGACTTGGTTAAAAACATTAAGTCTAAGATGAATATTTTTGCCAAATTGTCTGGAAGTTTATGCGTATTGACACGTTCGATAAAGATTACCATTTGGGCTTCTAAAGACTGCCCATCAGGGTACGTAGACTGACCCCAAACTTCATCGGCATATATAAGCATATCGGCAACCGTTAATGCGTTCACTTCAGGGGTTTTGACAGGAGTTTCGTCTGACTCTTTAACGACGTCTGTGTCAACATCTGATGACGCTTCCGGTATGCTGAGTTGAATTAGACCGTCTCGCATAAACGAAGGTATGTTTATTGAGTTATCAAAAATCGGCTGCTCTTTTTTGGCTTTTAAAGACCTGCGTGCCGCAAAGGCCACGTCGTGTACAGTACCTGCACCACCCCAACCAGCAACTTGCATGTTTGCAACGTGAACAAGCTCTGGAAATTCGGTGGCTTTGTCTTTGTCTTCTCGCAAGCACACCAGCAGGCAGTTGGTGTATTCAGTCACCAAACTGTACGTCAAAGCCAGCGCAATTTGGTCACCCTGGGGCAAAGTCTTTAATCTTTGTGCAGCAGCCAAACGAGGCAAGTGGCTTGATTCTAGGTAAGACACACTTGCAGCGCTGATATTTATTTTAGTTTCAGCTGTTTTAAGCTGATAGCTCAGTGACGCAGGTTGCTTTGGGGCACACTTAAAACCTGCAAAAACATGGGTGGTATGCTCGGCAAAAATAGCATTTTCTGTACCCAAAGACCATTCAGGTAAAGCACCCGAACCCCAATCTACTTTAACCTCAACCGCTTTAGGTTGACGTAGGCATTCAAACATACGCACAATTGCTTGCTCAATATCTTCATTGGGGGCAACCAATTCACACGCCCCCCCTGTTTGCACAGCCAATTCTTTCAAAAGCGAATCAGCTGGGGCAGAGCCTACACCCATGGCAAAAATACGATGGCCTAGTTCTTTTGCAACCTCAATGAGACTCGATGCATTCCAAATTTCACCGTCGGTGATCAACAAAACGTCAGCGTCTTGGTCTAAATCATTAATTAAAAAGATAGACTCAAGAGCGTCTTCAATATCAGTACCCCCCATATCGGCTTCAGTGTGCTTAATGCATACCCCTGCAGCGATTTTATAAAACGAGCTGGCCTCTTTTAGGTTTGAAAATAGGTGAACCGTATTATTTCCAAACTTTGAATAACTAAATGAATCGTCTTGAGACAGTTGGCTCATGATGTGGTGCAAAGCCTTTTTGGCTGCTGCCATACTGTCACCCGCCATAGAACCTGAGCAATCAACCAAGATTTTTAAACGAACGGGCTGCACTTCATGCGTGTGTAATGCGGGTGGGCAAAAGCTAGCCATTACCGTACACCCCTCAGGCCCCAATTGTGGGTCGGGCGTCACAATGTAAAACGATTGCTGGTTCAGACCACTTAGATTCAGTACAAAATCACGATCTAAAAAAGCATGACGTTCAATGGCGACGTTTAACGCGAAATCTGTTTTGCTGACTTGCACTTGATGCGATGGTGACTCAACCGCTGCCCACTCTAAGCCCCCCATTAAGTCTAAAGACAGCGTAAAAGGGTATTCGGCTAACACGTCGTGAGCCAAATCGTGGTGAGCTTGCATGCCCCCTTTTTTAGCATCACCGTAACGCGGTGCAATGACCAAAGGCATTGCTATACGAATTGAACCTTGCTCGTAACGCAGCACCTGAGAATAGGTGTATTGAAGGGTGACTTCTTCAGCAGGCTTAATGTTGCCCAAATTAGCTGTGTAAACACCATCAGCGTTTTTCTCGAGCATGATGGGGGTGTCACCATTGCCAAGGGCTTGTTCATATTGCGCTTGCGCTTGGTCTTTTTCAACGACCGTACCTACCCACTTTTGCCCCGCTATAGTTGCTTGCAAACCCATAAACGTGGCACCCCAAGCCATGGGGAAGGTATACAAAACTTCTAATGTTTTGTTGCTATTATTTTTGTATTGCTGACGTACCGACATATCGAGTAACAAACCATTGGCAACACCTTTGGCGCTGACTGACTGCAACACAATACCCTTATGGTTACCTGGTTTTTTTTCAATATTTTTATCAATTATTTTTTGAGTTATCGTATTTAGCATGTTGATGTCTTACCCTTTTTGAATGAGTGCATAAGCTTGCATAACCAACTTAAAAAATTCACGTAACTGCTCGGGGCTTAACCCCGATGACTCGGGTGAAACTGTCAATTCAATGCCATTGGCAACATGAAGGTGGCTGCGCACCTCAATATGGCCTGGCTTTTTGGCACGTTCAGGTAAAGGCATGGGCTCGCCCGCCAAAACCTCTTTAATACGCTCAAGTGAAATACCGGCATCGGTTAGTTGCTTAATGCGTAGAACCGACTCTAGATGTGACGGCAGGTAGTGCGCCGCACGGGTTTGCCCAATAGGCCGATCAACCAACCCTATTTGAATGTAGTAGCGCAAGGTGCGAGTGCTTAGCCCCGACAGGGTACAAAGCTCGTCAAAGGTGAAGGTTTTATCGTCCATACATTTATATTAACACAATTGGTGTAAATAATAAGTGTAAATAAATAAAAAAGTTTTTACTGACCTTCCCCCTTGCCTAACCATTCGTTTTCAATTCACCAATACTAAAGTGGTAATATCGGTTAGGCATCAACGCGCCACGCTTTCATTGATCTGCTGCTTGCATCAACAGTTTCATTTTCTTTCAAAACTTCCCGCAACAGCACCTGCATCCAAGCAGGCAGTGTGGGCAATCCTTGCCAGAGATCATGTCTGAGCACCCCGCTGGTGTCACTTGCAAGCAATCGTTTGAGCCGAGTGATGACGACACTGCGTTGCACGGAAAGAGTGTCGCGTAGCCAGTGCAAAGCCTGAACAACCTGTACGGCTGGGTGGCCAGCCCAGTACAACTTGCTGGCAGCTGTAAGACGGAACTGAATGGTAAGGTTACCCAATTTAATCGGACGAAGGCGCCCGTCGGTATGAACCACCACTTGGGCAGGCACGGCATCAGTCAGCCCTAAGGCATTGGCAGCGGTCATGCCGTCGAATTGAGATTCTTTAGGTTGTAACTAACTCGCGCAGAACAGTTCATAAAGCAAACAGGTAGGTCGAAGCAAAGTATTCACCAGACATGAAAAAACAAGTTTGATAGATCCGACCTCACCATATACAACGTAGATACCTTTATCCATTGTGGTTAAGTAACGCCTTAAGTGTGTCAACATTTTCAACACAGATCATTTTTTCGCTAATTTTCAATGAGAAAAGGTTACCTTATTAATAATATTTGTATTGACAAACGTGTATACTAATTACAAAATAACAGTATTTGACTGGGACGAAAGTAATTGGCCCAAGTGTGGCAAACATGGTGTTTCTCGTTTAGAAATCGAGCAAGTTTTATTAGGGGCACCAGCTGTTATGCCAGACCCTCACGAATATGAAGCGCGTATAAGATGTATTGGAAAAACAAATGCTGGGCGATATGTTTTTCTGGTTTTTACAATACGCGTATTCGAGAGAGAAATTAAACTTCGCCCCATCAGTGCCCGCTATATGCACCAAAAGGAAATCAACCACTATGAAACGCAAACCTAAACTTATGCCTTCACTTTTAAGTGATGAAGCAGCTGAGCATTTCGTTGAAACGGCAGACCTTTCATCTTATGACTTGTCTGGTTTCAAGCCTGTACACTTTGAATTTGAACCCAAGACGGCTGCGCTTAACATGCGCCTACCACTGAACCTACTTGCAGCTTTAAAAGCCAAAGCGAAAGAAAAAGGCATGCCTTACTCTCGCTATGTTCGCTTACTACTTGAAAGAGATGTTGCCCATTAACCTATTGCATAGCGCATTAAGGTCTCGACCAGCTCAATTTGTCAGTCAGCGACTTAAGCGGTCGCCATGACCCAAGGGGAAATTTGTCGAGCGATCATTTTTGCGTTTTGCTTCTCTGCAACACGTAAGTCATAAGCGGCTTGTAAAGCTAGCCAACCTTGCGCATCGCTGCCAAAGTAACGCTCGAGTCGCAGTGCCGTATCAGCAGAAACACCGCGCTTGGTATCAACAATTTCGCGCAAGCGCGAATACGGCACATGCAAAGCAATCGACAAGGCACGTACACTAACGCCCATGGGCTTGATATAGTCTTCAAGCAGAACCTCGCCGGGGTGGATGGGTCGCATTCCATTTTTAAACATAAGGCTGAATTCTCATAAAGGTTTCAATGCGGGTCTTCAATCAACACTTCATATGGGCCGTTTGGGCCCCACTTAAAAGTTAAGCGCCACTGATTATTGATTCTGACATGCCACAAGGTTTCGGTTAACAATTAAAGACCGCCCATAGGGCCTGGGTAGCTCACTTCTTGCAGTTTTCCCGTATCAACGTCGTAAATAAAGCCACGAGCCGTGATTTTGTCTGCACCTTCAGTGGGTAACCATGGGTGATTCAAAATTCTCGACAAGCTTTTGCGAACGTCCCATTCAAGACGCTCAATTTGCGAAGGGGTGGCTTCGCCCTCTAAACCCATACGCAACAACTCATCAGAAAAAGCCAGCATGCCGCAACGGGTATGGTGCACCACCAGAAAGTCTTTTGTGTCTAGCAAGTGGTGAGAAATAATTAAGCTGCGCAGCGCATCTTCAGTCACCACACCACCGGCATTACGAATAATATGCGCATCGCCAGTTTGTAAGCCTAACAAATCTTCGACGTCCATACGGGCATCCATACACGCCACAACGGCCGTACGTTTGGCTGGGCGAATAGGCTGTTGTTTAGGGTGGTTTGCATGGTGAGGTGCCTCGCCCTTGGCATATTTACCATTGTTATCGATGAGTTCTTTGAAAATATTTTCAGACATGAAATTTCCCTTAAATGAAGACGCAAACATTACGTCGACTGAGTGATGTGCAGTCTTACACGGCTGCGCTCATCATGCACATCTGGCAATTAAAGGGCTAAACGCCCCAAGAGGTGAAGCCATACCAATAAGTCGCTCGCGCGAAAAAAACGATATCATAGGTATTAAATTAGATTTAAAAAAAGGGCGGTGTATGGACTTAAAACGAAGAACGCTTGGAAAGCTCTTTCTCTGCGCTGTTGCATTTACCGGATTGTCACCTTCCTTTGCTGCTGGTCAAAAGAACTCAAATGAATCAGCTCAATCGGCTCAATCAACTTCGGGGGCTGATACAGAGAAATCAATTAAGGCTAGTTTTGGAGGAGGGTTTTCTATGCTTACTCACTCTAAATCTGATGGCATTACGTATGCAAGAATCGAGAACTTCGGAAATGAATATACCGTCAGCTCAAAAAATTTGCTTGATTGGAAAATTATTGAATCGACTTTAAATAAATAAGTAAGTGATTGAGTCAGTGATTAACTCAGCGGTTAACTCAGTGATTAAGCGAGCGATTGAGTAAATAAATTATTAAATAATTAAGTAAAAAAATTATTTATGCACGGCGAATCTTAATGAATGATCTGGGAGCCATCTGGTGTCAAGCAAAATTGCAAGTATTCGAATTCATCCTGGAATAGGCCTGGCCCGCTTGGGTGACAGTGATGAGTTCTTTATTGGCCCTGAAGCCCCAGGCGTTGTGGTTGACCCTGGCGGCGCCAATGGCCCTGGCCCAGATGGTGGTACTTATCGTGATAGCGATTCGCGTCTTAAGCGCCAGGCTCAACGTTACAGAATTTATGCTTACGATGCCAACGACCAGGTGATCGGTGAAATCACGGCTCAATCAGAGCTTGTGAAATCTTTGCGCTGGCGCGTGCATGTTAGAAATATGAAAGCTGCAAATTATGCTTTCCAAGGCGCGTATTTATTCGATCCAGATAAACTGCGGAACCCTTCAATTCAGCCAGGTAAAAGTCCAATCGAACGTGATCTGTTGATCATTGATCCAGGTGTGCATTCGATAGCCTCTGGGCAAAATGATCCGGTTATTATGAAAGGCGATATTTTTGTTGGCATTGAAAAAGGGCTGCTGCCCGGGCAACTGCGTTATGAAGGGTTTACGCCCAAAGATCCGTCCAAAGAGGTCGAGGTTACCTACAAACCAGCGAAAGGCATTGAGCTAGGACAACTGCGCCTAGATTCGAAGGATCGACTTTTATTCGTTCCAGCTCCGGGTAAAGGCGCGTGTGTAACAACACCAAAGGTAGCGCTTTCAAACCCTAGCGAATTTATAGACGCCCCAAACGGGCCAGATGGCGGCACGAACCCCCTGACGAACCAATTTGCATATTTTAATGTTCCAGGGTGGTGGGACGATACCTGTGGGGGTGAAATCGACGTCACGGTAGCTTTTAAAGATGGCACCGTTGTCAGCACACGCGACAACGTGCGCTCTTTGGAAGATGAGGGCACCAGGAACCCACAAGCCGGTGCATGGATAGTGACTGCGCCACCCAAATTTTCTCCCTACATGAATCACGTCGTGTCGATTACAGATAGAGTCTATGAGGCGTTCCCTGAAGCGTATCCACACCTCAATAAAAAGACTAACTTTTATCGAGATGTATACCCTATTCTTGCAAATGCAGTGAATTATGGCTGGGTTAGCGCTCAGGCTGCTGGGGTTACTCCAGAGCATAAAAACGCTGCGCATGGCCCCTACCAACCTGGCAATATGTTGAGTGCGCCATACATGGAGCAATTCACTGACCCTTCAGAAAATGCCAAGCCAATTAGGCAAATGATTTACGGCTTTATGCGTAGACCTGCCGGCGAGAATGGGCGGTTGGTTGACTCGTTACTGCCTGCGCCACCGCAGCGACCCACGAGCTGGAAGCAGGAAGAGTTTAAGCGAGAAGAGCAAGAGCGTCTGATGCCCTTACTGTGGGGGTCGGCTGGGAAGCCCAAGCAAAATAAGCAGTTGGGTAATAACTTTCCGAACCAGTTCCTTGCGTTGACGTCGATTCAGTTAAAGCACATGAAAGAGTGGGCAGATGGTAATTTTGAAGTGGGCACCCCTTCAAAGCCTGTGCAACTTGAATCGCTGCCTTTGCATGACCAGCCTCATGCGCTTGATTACGCTGCATTAGAGCCAACCATTGGCGGCGGATTTCATCCTGGCATTGAATTTCCTTATTTGATTATCTATAGAGAGTTCTTTGCCGGGGCGTTTCGGGTCAACAAAGGTATTGAGCCTGGTTCGCTGGTTGCTTTCATGTCAAGCCCATGGCAAGGAGACTTTTGGTCTTGTAACGAGGCTTGGTGGCCTACCCAACGCCCCGACATTGTTTTTGAATATGACCAAACCAGTAAGACTCGAAACTATCGAGAGTGGTTTCGTGGTTACGATGAACAAGGGGAACCCTTGTCATCAACAGACGGTTTTAACCAAATGGCTTATGCTTGGCCCAAGTTGGGCATGGTGCTGCCAATTCGAGACCAAGACGGGAACTTTGTAAAAGACAATGGCGCCGTTGTGTTTACAGAGCAAGAGCGCAGCCCCATTCTTGATAGACCACCGGTTAAGAAACTAAACTGATCGTGGCCACATCAAATGTTAGCCGGTGAAGTGACTTGGGATGTCATTATTGTTGGCGCTGGAACGGCAGGTGCTGCAACAGCCATAACCTTAGCAAAGCTCGGTCAGCGTGTTCTCTTGATAGACGAGCAAGAAAAATTTAAGGCCAGCCTGGGGGAATCTATGCCCCCAGCCTCTCTTGATCTCGTCAAGCACTTTTTAGGAGACGAAGAGAACTGGTCTTTCAATTTTTATCGGTCAGCTGGCAATCTGTCAGCGTGGGTAAGCGATCAGCCAGACCTGGCAGATTTCTTTTTTTCTGGCAATGGCAAGGGGCTCTGTATTGATCGTCTGGCTTTTGATGAGGCTTTGAGAAGTCGTGCCTTAGACGCCGGCGTCACCATCAGAAGAGGGGCTGCTTTCGTATCTTGTACCCGTTTCATTGATCGGCAACTATGGGCGGTAAAAATAAAGACAAAATATGGGGAAGAACAAATCGATGCACGCTACATTGTCGACGGCTCTGGGCGCAGAGCCATGGTTGCTAAGTCATTGGGCGTGCAGCAGTTGGAAATTCATGATCAGCTATTTGCCTACGCGCAATCGTTTGTCAGTCATGAAATAGATGATGATCGATTCACCAGAATCGAGGCAACCCCCAATGGTTGGTGGTACACGAACCGCATACCCAACCCTTTAGGGCGTGAAAGCAAGCGCCTCGTGATGTTCTATTCCGATAAAGATTTACCAGAAGCAAAAATGGCTGGAAATACATTGGGCTTTTGTGCACTTATGAACGAAGCCCCACTTATTGTCTCACTACTCAAAACGAAAGCATATGTTCCTACCGGTAAGATTCGGGGCGCCCCTGCGAATAGCCAGCGCTTGCAGGCGTGTTGTGGCGACTCTTGGTTGGCAGTCGGTGATGCCATGCAAGCATTTGACCCGCTTTCATCACAAGGCATTGATAAAGCCCTGAGATCGGGAAGCTCGGCTGGGCACTTCATTTTCTATGCATTAACTGATTCAGCACCACAAACAAAACTAGACTCAAGCAACCCTTATATTTGTCAATACATTGAGCAGCAGCTTCAGTCATGGCAAAAGTATGTAAAAAAACGAGATTACTTTTACACCATGCAAAACCGCTGGCGCGACAGACCGTTTTGGTCGCGTAGAAATAGACCTCAGCCTTGATGCATAATGATCATGCAAAGAAATTAAGCGGCAATTTTCAATCGTGAAGCAAGCATTACGTTTGCTGTTTCAATACTTAGATGTGTTTGCTGGTTCACAAAACCAAGCAGATCTATTGCATAGTGCATTAAGGTCTCGACCTCAGCAATGTATAAGGATCAACGCTAACTTCTATAAAATTTCAAATATAAGCGTTATAAAACAATTATTTATATAATTTTCTAGAATTGACTATCTCAAATTTAGCGCAACCATCTTATGTAAAAATCTTCAAATCTACTGGGCAAGCCAAACTGCCAAAGGTTGATTGATCTGATACGTCACTTAGGGTTCGGTAGCACAGCCGTTGCAGCAATATTCACCCATACCCAACCCTCTTCGATAGCGATGTCTTGAGCCTTTGAGTCTTCCGCTCAAACTAAA
>Ga0209702_10003982_pt1 | contig 22275 bp, 22 predicted proteins | sample FRY01_FD_187210 | JGI IMG/M metagenome (GOLD analysis project Ga0209702, IMG submission 187210) | Freshwater microbial communities from Lake Fryxell liftoff mats and glacier meltwater in Antarctica - FRY-01 (SPAdes) (version 2) | ecosystem: Environmental > Aquatic > Freshwater > Ice > Glacier... | reverse complement strand
TTTTTTATCTTGGTTTGTACTGTTTTCCATACTCTATTTAAAAATCTGTTTACACCTACAATAGCATTATCACTAAAATCTCCACCTTGGCTAAGTGGCCCCATAAACATAAGGTAAGTTCGCAGTGTATCTGCCCCAAATCTTTCTATATATTCATCTGGGTTAATAACATTACCCTTGCTCTTACTCATTTTGGTACCATCTTTAATTATTAATCCATGCGCCCTAAGGTTTGTAAAAGGTTCGTCAAACTCTATATAGCCAAAATCTCGTAGTGCTTTTGTTACAAAACGAGAATATAAAAGATGAAGCACTGCATGCTCTGCACCACCTATATATTTATCAACTGGTAACCATTTTTTTGTAACCTCTGTACTCCAGGGTAGAGTGTTATTGTCTGTTGAGGGGTAGCGAAGATAGTACCAGCTTGAGTCTAAAAATGTATCACAAACATCAGTTTCTCTTTTTGCAGGCTTGTCACACTTTGGACACTTTGTGTTAACAAACTCACTATTTCGAGCAAGTGGAGAAAGCCCGTCGTTAGTAGGCAAGTAGTCGTTTGTGTCAGGCAATAAAACTGGCAATTCACTAATAGGTACTGCTACATTTCCACAACTTTTGCAGTGAATAATTGGAATAGGAGCTCCCCAATATCGTTGCCTAGATATGCACCAATCTCGTAGTTTGTATGTAGTTTTTTTTGTTCCTATCTGTTTTTTGTAAATACCGTGCTCTTTAATAGGAATATTAAATTTCTCTGCAAATACTTTGTCTCTATCGTCTGAAAATGGCACTCCCATTACTGCACCTGTTCCATAACTAGAAAGTACATAATCAGCAATCCAGACCGGTATTTTTTCTTTAGTAACTGGATTTATTGCATACAAACCTGTAAATACTCCTGTTTTATCTTTATTAATTATTCTGTCTTGGTCAGTTTTGTTTGTAGATTCTGTTATATAATTTTCTATCTCTTGTTTTTTCTGGGCTGAGATATTTAAGATGGATTTTCCATTTATTAAAGCAGATACTAATGGGTGTTCAGGTGATATTACTAAAAAGGTTACACCTTCTATAGTGTCAGGGCGTGTTGTATAAGTTTTTATAGAATGATATTTAGATTCGGGAATGACGGAGGAGAGTTTAAACTCAACTTCTTCTCCTGTACTTTTTCCAATCCAGTTTTTCTGGATAATCTTGATTTTCTCTTCCCAATCTACCTTATCAAGATCATCGATAAGCTGGTTGGAGTATTTAGTTATCTTAAAAAACCACTGTTTCATGGATTTTTGTACTACTTCTGACTTGCATCTTTCACATTGTCCATGTTCAACTTGTTCATCTGATAATACAGTTTTACATGAGGGGCACCAGCTTACATTTGCCTCTTCTTGGTAAGCTAGACCATTTTCAAACATCTGAATAAATAGCCACTGTGTCCATTTATAATAATCTGGGGAGTAGGTTTCTAGTCTATGGTTCCATGCAAAAGAGTTGCCAATAAGTTTTAGCTGTCTGTAGTAATTTTTTTCGGTCTTTTTTGACATGACTTTAGGATGAGTATTTTGCTTTATAGCGTAGTTTTCAGAATGGATTCCAAATCCATCAAGTCCAATTGGCTCAAAAACGTCGTGCCCTTGCATTCGCATAAATCTTCCAAACACGTCAGATCCGGTAAATGCGTACATGTTTCCAACGTGTAACCCTTCTGCAGAAGGGTACGGAAACATCATTAAGTTATAATATGGGTTTTTGGCTGATTTAAGATCTACCTCGTAGATATTTTTGTCATACCAATCTTTAGTCCATTTTTTTTCTATCTCTTTATGTGAATACTTTTTCATAGGGTTTATTATACGCCACAGTGCCGACATTGCAAAACCGAACTTTAGTACATCCCAAGCGCTCGTCTTAGGCGAGCGCTTTACTTTTTCCAAACAAAACTATCTATAATTAAGTACCGGTAGTTGAGAGTATGAGGAAATCATAAATAAAGTGTTTCTCACTACCTGCACTCTCGATTGATAATAAATATAGCTTGGAATTTTGAAAATTTTTAGGTAAAATAAAGCTGTGAAAAGAATTGCCCTGTTTTTTGCTTTAATATTTATTATACTCTCTAAATCCTCTGTAATTGCTGGGCCTATTATATTTAATACTGCAGTTGCAGAGTATGTAGAGATAATTGTTGAAGAAGGCCAAGAGGTAAAAGATGGCAGTATAGTAAGCTTTACACCAGAGGGGTACATCTTAACTAAAAGAGAGACTGACAAAGAGATGGTTGGTGTTATTAATTTAAATCCAGAAATTGCTGTTGAGGTTGAAGAGATAGGGGATGAAAAGTTTTATCCATTAATACAGAGTGGTTCTGTAAAAGCATTAATAAGTACATCTAAAGGCGCGATAGAGATAGGTGATTATATAACAAGCTCAAACGTAGCAGGTGTTGGTGTAAAGAGCACTAGTCAAGGAGTGGCAGTACTTGGAAGAGCATTGCAGGCGTTAAAAGATGATGGAGGAACACCTCAGCTTATAAATATTACTATCGATTTTAGGGGAGACACTGATTTATCTATATTTGAGCTTAAAAAATCAGAAAAATTTATTGATAAACTTGAAACCTCGTTTGTTCAATTTTTAAATATAGGTACACAAAGTGCAACAGCAGAGCCATCAAAGGCTATTAGATATATATTAGCAATTTTGGTTGTGGTTTTGTGTATTGGCTTTGGGTTTTTTCTGTTTGGTCGAATTGCTCTTCGAGGGTTAGAGGCATTGGGGCGCAACCCCTTAGCTCGAAGCTCAATCTTAACTGGAATACTAATTAATAGTAGTTTAACAGTAGCTATAGTTTTTGGAGGTCTATTTCTTGCTTATATCATAGTAACTCTTTAGAATAAAAATATGCCCAATAATACTTCAATTCAGATTTTAGCATTTAACATAGCTCTTTTCTTGTTCAACTTTGCCCTTATTCAGTATCTAGTTACAAAGATTTTAATTTATAAGAATCTACAAAAGGAGAAAGTGATAGAGCCAGAGCAAAAGTTATTGCTCGAGGCAAACAAAAAAGCAGAAGAGATAATTGCAGATGCATCTGAAAAAGCAACACAAATAATTACATCTTCAAACCAAAAGTTAGAAAAATTAAACCAAAGTTTTGAAGAACAGGTTAATATAGCAATAAATGTTGAGAAAACAAAATTAAAAGAAACCTTTAGCAATATTAATACAAATAACGTTAATTTAAATAGCGAAATTAATAACATATTACGACAAAATATGACAGATTTAGGTAAGGGATTACAAGAAAGTGGCAAAATCTCGTTAGATAATATATTTAAAGATTTACAAAAAGATACATTACAGACTTCAAAAACGATTAATAAAAAATTAGATAATGAGTATCAAATAGCTATAGTCCAGCTTGCTAAGTACAAAGAAGAACAAAAATCACAGATTGATACTAAAATACTTGAACAGATTAAATATATTACTAAACAAGTTTTGCCAAATGCATTTACAAGTAAAGAAAATGACGATCTAATTTTTGAGAGTATAAATAAAGTAAAACAAGATAAAGTTTTTAATTAAGCAAATTTAAGATGAAATTTAACACCCTTAAAGAAATATATACTGTATTAGAGGTTGAGATGCTAAGAGAAAAGTTAAAAGAGGTGAGAGCGCATTTATTTCTAAAAAAGGATATAGATCTTAAATTAATAAGCCAGATTATGTCAGAACAAGAAACACAGTTGCTCTTATTAGATCTAAAACAAAGTAGTATTAATATAAAAGACCAGCAAAAAAGCCTAGATTTTATAGATAATCTAATAGATAAGTTAGATCAAATGGAGAAAGTATCGTTTATTTTCTCCTTTCTACCAAAACAAGAAATTATAAAAAAGGTTTTTAAGCAACTAGATTTGCAGGGTAAATTTATTATGGATTACTCTGTTGATCCATCTATTTATGGAGGGGTAATAATACTGAAACAGGGTAAGGTGCTTGATTACAGTATAAAAAAACAGGTAGAGAGGATATTAAAATAATATGTCACTATACAGTGATTCATTCGAGAAAATTAAGGAATACGGCGAGGTAGTGGAGGTGATGCACCCTATTATTGTGGTTGTGGGATTACCTAATATTAAGAGTGATGAGGTAGTTATATTTGAAAACGGTGAACAGGGCAAAGTTCAGTCAATTTCAAAAGATTCAATTAGTATTTTATTATTTTCACAAAACCAGGTAGTAGTTGGACAAAAAGTTACAAGGCTTGACTTAATGATGCAACTTAGAGTAAAAAATGGAGGGGTACTTGGAAAGATAGTAGATGGACTTGGGAAAGTAGTAGGTAATATGGATCAAAATAGTGAGAATAAAGATGAAGAATTTAGTAGTCGACAGATTGATATTCATCCTCCTTCAATGGACCAAAGAGTGCCTACACAAGGACAGTTTTTGACAGGTGTAAGTATTATTGACACACTTATTCCTATTGGAGTTGGACAAAGAGAGCTTGTAGTTGGGGATAGAAAAACTGGAAAAACCTCGTTTTTATTAACTATAATGAAAAATCATGTTGAAAATGGTGGTGTAGTAGTTTATGTTAATATTGGGTCAAATATCTCAGATACAAAAAAGATTGAAGGCTTTATTAAGCAGCATAAATTACAAAACAAGGTAACACTTGTATCAACAAGCTCTAGCTCTGCTCATGGGTTTATTTTAGTAGCCCCTTTTACAGGTATGACAATTGCCGAGCATTATAAGTCAGCTGGTGAAAATGTAGTCATAATTTTAGATGATCTATCAACACATGCTATGTACTACCGGGAGGTTTCTATATTATCTCGAAGATTTCCTGGACGGGATTCATACCCCGGAGATATTTTTTATTTACATGCAAGGTTACTAGAAAGAGCAGGTAGCTTTTCTTATAAAGGTTCAGAAAAAGGATCAATAACATGTTTCCCCGTTGCACTAACCATGCAAAATGATCTTTCTGATTATATTGTTTCAAACTTAATAAGCATTACAGATGGACATATATTATTTGATCCAAACGAATTTGTAAAAGGAAGAAGACCTGCCATTAATATTGCTCTTTCAGTAACAAGGCTTGGAAGACAGACTCAGAATACTTTATTGCAAGATATTAATAGACAGCTGTCATCATTTTTAACTTCAAAATATGAAAAAAGTGTACAATTATCACATTTTGGCAGTGAGTTAACAGATGACGTTAAGAGAAACTTAGAGATTGGGAATGATTTATACGGCTACTTTAATCAAAACATAGATACTATAGTCCCTATAGGGCCTTCAATAGTATTTTTAAGCATGGTTTGGTTAGACATATTTAGAGGAGAAGACATTACTAAGATTATGGTATTTAGAGATATATTTGTAAAAGCATATCTTAAGGACGACAAAGTAAGACAATTTGTCGATAAAAACACTAAAGTGAAAGATTTCAAGTCATTATTGGTAAGTATTATGGGTGAAAAAGAGTTTCTAGTTGCCTCATGCAAAATAAAAAGAGTCTAAAAGACGAAATACAAGTTGTAAATACGTTAAGTGAGCTTATTAAAACCTATGAAGAGGTTTATATGTTAAAGATGTACAGAACAAGAAATTCAGTTGTAAATACCCGTGATTATTACACAAGAATACTTAAACTTTATCAAGAGATAAAATTATCATATAAACAGGATGTCTTAAGTAAGGTTGAGGATAAAAAAAAAGATCAAAATGTATTAATAAAGAACGATAAACAGGTGGCTGTATTTATATCAGGGGATGATAGGTTTGCTGGAGAGATTAATAAAAAGGTATTTTTTGAATACATTGAATACTTTAGATTAAACAAGCCTGATCTTGTGGTTATTGGTCTTATTGGTAAAAATCTTATGGCACAAAGATTTTCTTCGTTAAAATTTAAGTATTTTAATCTAACAGAAGACTTTGGGGTAAGTAGTACCGAAGAGTTAAAGCCAATTGTTGATTATTTAATAAGTTATACTGATGTACGTGTATTTTATGGACAGTTTGAGAACATGATGAAACAGGTGCCTAAAAATAGCTCTATAACAGGTGATCTTACAGATTTAACTAGTATAAAAAAAAAGAAAGAGAATGCGGAGCAGGATAAATCATATTTTTTATCCGAGCCTTCGTTGTTTGAGATATTAACCTTTTTTGAGACACAGATTTTTGCTTCACTCTTTAAAAGAGGTGTAGAAGAGGCAACTCTTGCACAAATTGGTGCCAGGGTAAGTACTTTAGAGTCATCTGTATACTCAATTGATAAAAGACTAAACTTACTTCGCTTTCAAAATTTAAAAAGTAATAAACATATGAAAAACAAGAAACAGCAAGGGCTACTAGTAGGTATTAATTTTTGGGAAGGGCAAAATGCTAGATAACAAAGAAGCAGTTATAATAGGAGTAAATGGACAAATCATTGAGGTTGAGTTTTCTGCATTATACTCTCCTAAAACATACGATATTTTACATTTAAAAAATGATCCAGAAACAAAGTTAGAGTTAGTTTCAAGTGCGTCAAGGCACAGTTACTTTTGTTTGTCTTTAAATAATACTGAAAAGCTAGGTAAGGGTAAGGTTTTAGTTTGTACCGAAGAGCAGTTACAGATCCCTGCTGGCAAAGAGATACTAGGACGTGCTATTGATATATTTGGCAACACATATGACGGTAAAGGGAAATTAAACCCAAAACAGTTTATTAAGATTCATAATAATCTAGAGCAGTCGCTAGAAAACTTAAAAATTTCATCTGAGGTATTAGAAACTGGAATAAAAGCTATAGATTTTTTTGCTCCAATACTAAAAGGTGGAAAAATTGGGATGTTTGGTGGAGCTGGTGTGGGGAAAACAGTATTACTAAATGAGCTTATTAATAATATTATCATTAAATCTGAACCTAATAAAAAATCACTCTCTGTTTTTGGTGCAGTTGGTGAAAGATCTAGAGAGGCAAAAGAGCTGTATGAAAGCCTTGTTAAGAATAAAGCAGGGGATTCCGTTGCGATGATTGTAGGTCAGATGGGGGAAAATCCAGCAATAAGGTATAAAACTGCATATGCAGCCGCATCTCTTGCTAACCATTTTAGAGATGAGAACAAATCGGACGTACTATTTTTAATAGACAATATGTACAGATTTGCGCAAGCAGGTAATGAGCTCTCGACATTAATGAATAAATTACCATCAGAAGATGGCTACCAACCTACAATTGTATCTGAAATGGGAGCACTTCATGAAAATTTATTGTCTACAAAAGATGGGTATATTACATCAATTGAGGCAGTATTTGTGCCCTCAGATGACTTTACAGATTTTGGGGTTCGTTCTATTAGTCCATTTTTAAATGCATTTGTCATACTCTCAAGAGAGGTTTACCAGCAAGGGATTCTACCAGCAATTGACTTATTAGAGTCCTCCTCGACAGCATTAACACGCGAGATTGTGGGTGATTTTCACTATAATGCCTACGAGAGAGCTAAGAGCATATTACAAAAGGCAAAGAGTTTAGACCGAATTGTCTCTCTTATTGGGTTCTCTGAGCTTTCTTTAGAAGATCAGATTACGTACAAAAGATCTCAGGTTATTAAAAATTACATGACTCAAAACTTTTTTGTTACATCAGTACAAACTGGGAAAGAGGGGAGTTATGTAAAACTTGCTGACACTGTAGAGGATGTTTTGGATATTGTAGAAGGCAAATATGACAAAAATTCTCCAGATGAATTTTTATACAAAGGTAAGTTGGTAGGAAAGGTAAGGGCTTAGCGTCTCGCTCCCGATATTGTCAGATCTTTTGAGCGATTGGAAACTTGGGACGTCAAACAACATAAGCCTCTACTTTGTTTCTTGAGAAAGATAAAACGCCTTTACTAATCTTAAACTCCTTTTTTTGATTACCGTCAATATATATTATGATTTTGTTTTTTATTAACGATCTAAAATTTGTATGTTTTGAGATAACGCTAAACTCTCCAGATTCATTAAACGAGCTAAATCCCATTGCATTACCATTAAATAAAACCTGATCAGGGTTACTAAGATAAATATGTATCTGCTCTTCTGTTTTAAAATCTTTATTAAAGATACTCATCTTTTTAATTCTCTATCAAATAGATTCAATAATCAATCACAACCAGTAATTACATCGTTACATTTGGATAATACTCAATTTTATCTGTAGCTAGTGTGATTGATATTACATCAAGCTGATAATTTAAATTTTCTAGCTTATTTTCAGCTCGAAACACCTCTGAAACGCGTATGATTTTACTTAATTTTTTATAGCTAACTGCTTCAGCAGGTAAGCCATACCAATCATTTTTACGTGTTTTAACCTCTACAAAATGTAATTTATTCTCATTTTTTGTAATAATATCTATCTCGCCTAATTTTTTGTATCTGTAGTTAGTTGTGATAATTTTGTGGCCTAAGCTTTTCAAAAATTCTACTGCCATCATTTCTCCTTTTGCTCCCGTCTTTTGTGTTTTCAAGCTTTTCTATACATAACTGCCTCTGCTAAATGATTTAACTTAATGTTTGGGGCATTTTCAAGATCTGCAATAGTCCGAGCTACTTTTAACACCCTGTTTACCGCCCTAGCAGACAGACTATATTTAGTGCTAGCACTAGTTAGAAATTGACGTTCACTATCTTCTATTTTGCAAAATTCTTTAATTTTAGAAACAGGGATCTCTGCATTGGTTAGATAATTAAGCTGATCATACCTTTTACTCTGAATTTGCCTTGCTGTTTGCACTCTTTCAGCAACAGTGCTAGAGGACTCGGTCTCAGAGTTTTCATCGGCGAGTAGCTTTTCGATTACTACAGGTTCTAGTGAAACAAAAAGATCAATTCTATCAATCAATGGTCCTGAAACCTTTCCCCTATACTTATTTACAACATTTATTGAGCATATACAGTCTTTTATGTTGGTTCCATAATAACCACAAGGGCAGGGGTTTTGGCTTGCAACAAGCATAAATTCACATGGGAATGTAATATTTCCTGAAACTCTACTTATGCAAACCTCTCCATCTTCAAGTGGTTGTCTTAGACTTTCTAGCACTGTTCGAGGAAACTCAGGAAATTCATCAAGGTACAATACACCTCTGTGTGCAAGTGAGATCTCACCTGGTTTAATATTGCTTCCTCCTCCTATAAGCCCTGGTTTACTAATTGAATGGTGAGGGTTTCGAACAGGGCGTTTTTTAAGAATGCCATTTTTGTTAAGCCCTACAATAGAGTGAATACTAGAAACTTCGAGTTGCTCATTCTCGTTAAGGTCGGGTAATATGCTAGATAAGGCCTTAGCAAGCAGGCTTTTTCCACACCCCGGAGGTCCATCAAGGAGTATATTGTGGCCTCCTGAAGCGGCAATCTCCATAGCTCGTTTAGCCATTTCTTGACCTTTTATATGTTCAAATCTGATCTCATTTTGAGTTTTGGATCTATTTTCATCTGGGAGTGATCCGTCTGCAGTCTTTAAAAATTTGTCAGGTGATTGAAGTTGAGTTATCAGCTGTTTAAGCTCAGAACTCTCAATATATTTCAAACCTTTAATAAGTGATAATTCACGTTGGTTTTGAGTTGAACATGCCACGTTTAAGTTATTTTGTAGTGCAAAAATTCCAGCAGGTAAAACACCATTTACCCCTCTAATATTTCCATCAAGTGAAAGCTCACCTAAGAAAACAAAGTTAGAAATGTTGTTTAGAGTAATGTTACCGCTTGCAAGCAAGATGCCAATTGCGATAGGTAAGTCATAAATTGGTCCCTCTTTTGGTATATCTGCAGGGGCAAGATTTACAATAATTTTTTTATTGGGGTAGTCAAATCCGCTAGTTTTAATAGCAGAGCGAACCCGTTCTTTTGCTTCTTCTACAGACTTTCCAGGAAGACCAACAATCTCGAATTTGGGTAAGGCCTGTGATTCTATATTAACCTCGACATCTACTAAATAGGGGGTAAGACCAACGACTGCAACAGATTTAACTTTTGCAAATTGCATAAAGTTTAAGAGTTAAAATTACTACTGATTAATGATTAAATTTTAGAGAAAAAGCATAGTTATTCAAGTTTTTACTATTAAATGCTCAACAATGCTGAATGATGGATAGAATGGAATCCCGTTTTTCTGCCTACACAGACAAGCCCAAGGATGACGGTATAGGGAAGTCCGAGTATGACACAATAACGGTGAAAAATGTTATAATTTCAGGCTCTATGGTCGAAGAAATTGTAAAAAACAACAACCTACAAAATTATAAAATCACTCAGTTTAACAAGGCATATTACAATGACTTAGTTGAATCATTTGATGAGATTACAACTTGGTCAAAAAAAGATCGTGCTTTGTTAAGCTCTGAACAGTTTTTTTCGTTAGAGGTAGAGAAACATCAGGTTTCAAAAAGAAAAGACACTATTAAGGTTTTATTCAAACGTAAGCTAGATAATAAGTTTATAGAGACTGTGTTAATGCGATTTGAAGATGGTAGAAATACAGTTTGTGTAAGCTGTATGGTAGGTTGCCCGGTCAATTGTACCTTTTGTGCAACGGGAAAGCTTGGGTTTAATGGGAATTTAAATGCAAAAGAGATTGTTGATCAGATAATGTATTTTGCCAGGTATCTTAAAAAGGAAAATGCCAAGATTACAAATGTTGTTTATATGGGAATGGGTGAGCCAATGCTTAATTTAGAAAATGTTCAGAAATCAATTGAAGTTTTGACTGATGAAAATAAGTTTGGACTAGGAGGTAGAAGAATAACAGTTTCAACCTCGGGTTATGTTGCTCAGTTTAATAAATTAGTTAGCGATGGTTTTAGAGGCAGGGTTGCAATTAGCTTACACGCGCCAAATCAGGCTCTGCGAGAACAGTTAATGCCAGTTGCTAAGGCATATAGCCTAGATCAGGTTATGGAAGCTTTAGATAATTATGTGACACTTACAAACAAAAGGGTTAGTTATGAGTATATTTTAATTGATGGAGTTAATGATTCTGAGCAAAATGCACTAGAATTATCAGATTTGTTAAAAAATAGATTGGCTCATGTAAATTTAATACCATACAACCCAATAGATGGTGTAATGTACAAAAGATCTACTCAGGAGAACATACAACTTTTTAGTAAGATATTAAAGCAAAAGGGGATAAACTACTCGTTAAGAGTAACAATGGGAGATGATATAAATGCAGCCTGTGGTCAGCTTGCAGGGCTTAATCTTGCACCCAAAACTTAACACCGTCAGACTTAATGGTAATTGTACCTTTTTCATCAGTTCTTAGAGTCATAACCTTTCTATCAGAAAAAGCACCAAGAACGTTAGTATGAGGATGTTTATACACATTGTTTTTTCCCGATGAAATTATTGCTAATAAAGGGTTTATCTTATCAATCACCTTATTATCTAACGAATCACTAGACCCATGGTGGGGGACTTTTAATACCTCAATTCTACTCATCTTATTTAACTGTGCAATTTTTTCTTGTATTAAATCTTCTGCATCACCTGTTAAGAGTGTATCAAACTCGTTGTATGTAACCTTTAAAACCACCGATACATAATTAGGGTTTTTACACTTAATTGGGTTTTTATTTAACATACTATATAACTCAGGTTGCAAACATTTAGTACTGGTGCAGGTTTTAAGAGTAGTGCAATTTAAATCGACATCACCCGTCAAAATCTTGTAACTTGGCCATAAAACATCAAAACTTACATTATCAATCGTAAATTTATCAGTAGTTTCAACGTATTTCACATTTGCATTTTCTGCCTTAACTTTTTGTAGAAAAGCTAGGTACTCGTCACTTTCGTAATACGTGTTTGTCAAAAAGATATTCTCAACCTTGCATGTATCAAGCACCTTAGAAAGGCCTTTTATATGATCCTCGTGTGGGTGAGTTGCAACAATAGTGCTAATGGTACAGCTGGTAAAGAAAAACTTAGAATCGAGTACATTTTGTAGGTTATTGTTAGTATCAGGGCCACCATCAACAAGTATTAATTGTTTGTTTGGAGTAGTGATTAGTATAGAATCGCCCTGCCCAACATCGATAAATTGGATCTGTAAGTCTTTATTAAGTTTGAATCGGATGAAAAATACAAGCTGAATGGTTAAAAAAAGAGTAGTAAGAATAAATACTTTTTTTAGTTTCATAAGCTTAGTTTACACGATTGTAATCGTTCTCCACAAGGTCGAACAATATTTTCTCCTCCTCGTCATTCCTGGCTTGCGTGTCCCGATTTATCGGTAAATCCAGAATCTATTCTTTTAGATATTGAACTAACTAGCCTACACAGTCAGGAATTCAACATGACGGGTGTTACTCTTCGAGTGTAATCGAGAAGTATTAAATTTATGCGTTTTTACTATGTTCGAATAATAGCCAAATGTACATCTAAATGTAAATCACACTTCGGGGGTGTGGTTGTGAACTTTGGGCATAGGAAAAAAGGTAAGGCGCTCGCCTAAGGCAAGCACTTGGGACAGGGTTCTGCATCCAAAAGGACTGGCAATTTCGAGAGCTGGGCGTATAATAACCCACATGTGGGATATTGCGAAGATTAATATTAAGGCAGGTGATGGGGGGCAAGGGATTGCCTCGTTTCGTCGTGAGAAATTTATTCCCTTTGGAGGGCCAGATGGAGGAGATGGAGGATATGGTGGAAATGTTGTTATTAAAGTAAACCCGAACCTAAACACGTTACAATACCTAGCTGGAATTAAGAAGATTCTAGCAGATGATGGCATGCCAGGACAAAAGGTTAATAAAACTGGTCATAATGGTGAGGATAAAATTATCGAGGTACCAGAGGGAACAATTATCTGGGAGATAAATGATAAAGATGAACAGATTCTAATATCAGATTTATCTGGATCAAACACTGAGATTACAGCAGGTAGGGGAGGAAAAGGCGGTAGGGGAAATACTCATTTTAAATCTTCAGTTAATCAGGCTCCAAAACATTACGAAATGGGAAAACTAGGCGAGGATAAACTTATATTACTAGAGGTTAAACTTATTGCAGATGTTGGACTTATTGGCTTTCCAAGTAGTGGAAAGTCGACCTTAATTAACAAGCTAGCTGGAACTAAGGCAAAAACTGCACAGTACCATTTTACAACGCTAAGCCCTAATCTTGGGATTTTAAAGTTTAGAGGAAAAGAGGTAGTAATTGCAGACATACCAGGGTTAATAGAGGGTGCTAGTGATGGAAAAGGTTTGGGAGATAAGTTTCTACGACACATCGAACGAACAAAGGTTTTGGTACACTTATTAGATGGTGAAAAGGTGATAACTGAGGGTGTTTCGATTTTAGAACAGGATTACAATATCATTAGAGAAGAGCTTGCAAGTTACAGCCAAAAGTTAATCTCAAAGCCAGAGATTGTAGTTATTAACAAAGCTGATCTATTTTCAGATGAAAAGGTAGAGTTTAAAGACGCTCTAAAAATATCGGCATTATCTGGAGAAGGATTAGACGAATTAAAGAATATACTTTTTGAATTATTAGAAAATTCTAGCACTGATAAGCAATTTTTAGATGATGCAAAAAAGATGGTCCCTGTATTTACAATTGATAATCTACCAAACAGAAGAATGATTTTTACAGGCGAAAAAGGAAAGAAATTTACCTCAAGAAAGTTGAATAAGAGAAAAAGGGTTTCCCCTTAGGTTAGGGTAAATCATAATCACACCCCCGAGGTGTTACTACAATTTGCAATGTAACCCTTCAGCTTTGACACCAAGCCATTACCCACCCCGCAGGTGGGTAATTATAGATTATTTGGTGTTGCTGGATAGGTATAACCTATAAAACAGGTAAAATCCTGCTATAACGACATATAGTACTGTTACTTTTTTCAGATCAACATCAACAGAAACACTTGCAAAAGGGACATTAGTTAAAACACTAGTAGATTTTTCAATAACTAGACTTGGTATGGTTACAAGAAAGCTAAAAAACGACGCAAGCTGAATACTTATAAATGAAACAGCAAGTAAAACGCCACTTATTACTGTAATAATAGGTACTGCCCACAGGGTTAAAAGGTTGGCAATAGGGCTAATTATCGAGACTTGCCCAAAGCTATATGCAAGTATTGGAATAACCATAATCTGAGCAGATATTGAGGCGCTAAGATCTGAGAATATTTTTGGAAACAGCTGGTCAAAGATTGGTGTAAAAATTAAGATACCCAAAGTTGCCATAAAGCTAAGCTGAAAGCTAAGGCTAGTTAAGATAAGTGGGTTAAGTAAGACCATAACATAGGCAGAAAACAAAAGCAGGTATAACTGATTTGATTCTTCTCCTTTAAGCCTTGCTAATATTACAATACTTCCCATTATTAAAGCTCTGACAACAGGTGGCTCAAGACCTACTAAAATTGAGTACATAACTATCCCGACAAAGCTAAAAACGTATGCAATGCTACCAAATCTTTTTAATGAATTTAAGATTAATAGTCCAACAAGCGAGATATTAAATCCAGAAACTACAACAATATGAATTAGCCCGACGTTGATTAAGTCGTCCTTAAAATCTTTTGATAGTGCTGTTTTATCGCCAAACAGCATGCCTGCGCTAAGCTCGTAGGATTTACCCTTTAAAACTTTTCTTAACTGTTTTAGTAACTCTTGTTTAGTGTAATAAAGTTCTTTTTTTACTTTAGAAACAGCACTTAGCTTAACTTTAACTGCTTCTACATTTTTTAAGCTATATGATCTGTACTTTTCATCGTAGCTGTAGCTTTTGTAACTAATAGTATCCTGAATTTGTAAGGGTTTATTATAAGAAAAGCTAATATTAAAATTTCCAGATAAAGCTGTGTAGAAATTGTTTGAATGTTTTGCAAAAGAGCTGATTGTTAGAGTTTTAGAAAGCCCTTCTGAAAAGTTAAATAAGAGTAATCTAATAGCTAGTGTTACAAGTAGGATAAAGAATATGGCTTTAGTTAGCATACTAGATTTCATATTAGTTTGACCAACAGATCTTAAATAGTTATTAAATCTTTTATCTCCTCAAACGTTTTATCTCCAATCCCACTAACATTTTTAAGATTTTCAATAGATTTAAACAATCCGTTCTTAGCTCTATAATTAATTATTCTATCGGCAGTAGAAGCTCCAACTTGAGGTAAAGTGATAAGCTGCTCTTTTGTTGCAGTATTAATATTGATTAATAATCCTTCAGAAATCTCGGTATATTTTGACTGAAAATCTGGCTCTAGCTCTTCAATTGAAAAAGGTATATATAATTTTTCTCCATCGGCAACAAGCTTTGCAAGGTTTAGGGTTTTATTTATATAGGCAGTACTTGCATCATCTGTAAATCCACCAGAAGTTTCGATAAGTTCAAATACTCTTGCGCCCTTTTTTAACTTGGCAACTTGTGGTTTGTTAATTGCGCCACTAATCTGAACATATATATATTCTTCATTTGTATCAGCAACACCAAGTACAGCAGAGTTTTGTTCTTGGTTAGGGTGAGTACTAAACGCAAGCTGGGTGTTTTTAGGACTTGTTGGGATTAAAAATGTAAATGCCACAATAGAGAACATCCCAACAACAAACAATATGGTTACAAAAATCTTATTATTATAAATCGAGCTTAAATTGTATTTCAAGTTAAGAATAGTCTATACCTGAAAGTAGTGCATTTGCAAGACATAGTTTAAAGGCTATAATAGGAATTATGAATATAATTCAGCAATTAGAAGAAAAGTTAAAAATCCCATTAGAATTTAATGAAGACACAAAAGTTGCACATCTAGTTTCAAAAGATGCATTTGTAAAAGCAAAAAAGCTACAAAAATCACCGAAAACAGTAGCAGAACAGATAATCGCTAACTTAAAGATTGATAAAAAGATTATAGAAAAAATAGAGGTAAAAGGTACTGGATTTATAAATATTTTTTTGACGGATGATTTTTTAATAAAAAGCCTTGCAGGAGAACGAGGTCTAACCCCGCAGGTTAGACTAAAAAAGATAATGGTCGAGTACACAGATCCAAACCCCTTTAAGGTTTTTCATATTGGACATCTATTACCTAACTTAGTTGGTGAGGGTTTATGTAGAGTTTTAGAGTATGTTGGAAACGATGTAAAAAGGGCAAATTATCAGGGTGATGTTGGGCTCCACGTGGCAAAGGCAATTTATGGAATAGTAAAACTTGGGGGGATTAATTTAGCATTTAGTATGAACTTAAATGAAAAAGTAGAGTTTTTAGGTGAGGCTTACGCATTTGGAGCAAACGCATATGAAGAAGATGAAAGTGCTAAGCTAGATATTATTGAGTTAAATAAAAAGATTTACGAAGAGGATAAATCAATAATGCAGGCTTACGATTTAGGCCGAGAGTGGAGTCTAGAAAAGTTTGAAGAGATATATAAAAGGCTTGGAACTAAATTTGATTACTATTATTTTGAGAGCAAAACAGCTACTGAAGGAAAAAAGGTAGTTGAAAAGGGGTTAGAAAAGGGCGTGTTTGAAAAGAGTGAAGGAGCAGTTGTGTATAAAGGAGGAAATCACACACGTGTTTTTATAAACTCAATTGGTCTTCCAACCTACGAGGCAAAAGATTTAGGTCTTGCACCATTAAAATACAAAGATTATAAGTACGATTTATCGGTAATTGTTACAGGTAACGAGGTAAATGAGTACTTTGATGTTGTAATCTCGGCAATGACAAAGATGTATAAAGAGCTTGGTAAAAAAACCATACATATTGGACACGGAATGTTGAAGTTAAAAAGCGGAAAGATGAGTAGTAGGACAGGGAATATAATAAGCGGTGAGGGCTTATTAAATATGGCAGTTGAAAATGTAACTAAGATTCTTTCTAAAAGGAAAGATTTAAACGACGAGGAAAAGAAAGTGATTGCTGAACAGGTAGGGCTTTCTGCGGTAAAATATTCGATTCTTAAAACTACAATTGGAAAGAATATTATCTTTGATCCAGGTGCTGATATATCTTTTGAAGGAAACACTGGGCCATACATTCAGTACACTGCGGTTAGGGCAAACTCAATATTAGAAAAAGTTGGAAAGAAAAAGCTATCAGAAACAGATGTAAAGTTAACTGACACAGAAACTGAGCTTTTATTAAAGTTAAATCAGTTTGAATCAATGGTTTTAAAATCTTCCGAGAGTTACTCGTTACACTACTTATGTAATTATCTTTACCAATTAGCAGTATTATTTAACAGTTACTACTCACAAGTTAAGATAGACGAGGGTAAAAATACCAAGGCTTACAGGGTTAATATAGTACGGGTTGTATCAAAAACCATAACAACAGGGCTTGAACTTTTAGGTATAAAAGTCCCAAGTAAAATGTAAGAAGATGGTAAGATTAATAGATGAAAAAGATAAAGCAACTTTTATCTAACTTAGTAGGACTAGTTATAGTAATTGGGCTATTCTTATTTGTATATCAAAACTTTACAGGCAAAAGTATAGATCTAACTAATGTATCAAACTCTTTAAACTTATCTAGTGTAAAATCTGTTGATATTAAACAGCTTAACCTACAAATTTTTTCATCTTTAAAAAAACAATTATTAGCAACATCTGAAAAACAGGCTAAAACACAGGTTGCAAACCTAGTAGATAAGCAGATAACAGATTGGAAAAACCAGCTTCTTAAAGGGATTATAAGTGAAAGCCTAGAAAAAGACACAGGTGAGGTAAGTGAAAAAGTAAGCGGGGATACAAAAATTGCAATAATGTCTGATTCACACGAAAGTTTTGATAATCTACAAAAGGTTGTGGAAATTATTAACAAAGACGAAAGCTTTGACCTTGCAATACATTTGGGTGATTTAAGTAGGGTAGGGGAGCAGGTACAGCTAACCGAGTCCAAAAAAATATTAGATAAATTAGAGATAAAATACTATGCAATACCTGGGGATCATGATTTTTGGGAGTCAGTAGGAGCTGAAAATTATATAAAGGTTTTTGGGATGGATTATTACTCAGTTATAAAAAATAATTGGAAGTTAATCTTTTTAGACAACGCAGATATAGAAAATGGTTTAAATACTACCCAGCTTGAATGGTTAAAAAGCGAGCTTAATGCTACAGACTCAAAGTATCGAGTACTTTTTTTACACATTCCATTATACTCAACCCACTCAGAGCGTAGGGTAATGGGAGGGTCAGATCAAGTTAAAAAACAGAAAGAAGAGATATTAAATTTAGTTAGAGAGAATAATGTGAAGGCAGTAATATCAGGTGACCAACATTACTTTAATATTGAGAAAGACCCAATAAAAAAAGAGATAAAACACATAGTAGTAGGGGCCTTAACAAACGATCGTAACCTGCAACCTGCAAGGTACGGGGTGTTACTCTTAAAATCAGATGGAAGGGTAGAGGTTAAGGATGAAGCAATCTAGTTACTGTTCGACTTTATAAAGAACTACTCAGCAAAATGACATGTGTAAATAATTACTTGTTTAAAAGCTAATTTCCCCCTATACTCATACTTAAATCGTACAAAATTAATTAATTAAAATGCAAAAAGAAAGAACATTTATCGCGGTAAAGTCAGATGGAATACAACGTCACTTAATTGGTGAGATTATAAAAAGATTTGAAAATAGGGGGTTAAAGCTTGTAGCAATGAAGATGGTAGTTCCTACCGAGGCTAACCTTGCAAAGCAATACCCAGATAGTAAAGAGTGGTACGAAAATGTTGGTGAAAAAACTATTAAATCTAAACTTGCAAAAGGCCAACCTGAAACAAGAGAGCCAATAGAGATTGGTAAATGGGTAAGAGACATGATATTAAAAGATATAGTAGGAAAGCCACTCGTTGCTATGATTTGGGAAGGACCTCATGCTGTTGCTTTAGGTCGAAAAACTGCAGGTGCAACTAATCCATTAGATGCAGATGTCGGAACAATTAGAGGAGATTACACAATAGAAAGCTATGAACTAGCTGATTTATTACAACACCCTGTAAGAAATTTGCTACATGCAAGTGGATCAGTTGACGAAGCAAAAGATGAAATTGCAATTTATTTTAATCAAAATGAGATTGTAGATTACAAGATGATAATTGAAACAGTCTTATACGAAGAGGGTTGGGGGCTTTGTAGGGTAAATAGTTAGCGCCTTAGATGTGTAGAAAAGGTTCAGCCTCGTCGAGGTTGAACCTTTTCTAGCTATAGGCTATTTTCAATCGGTTAGATTTTGACTTGCCAAGTATTTACAAAACCCTCTTCCAAATTTTGTTGAATAAACTTTTAATTTAGACAAATTAAGGTTTTTTAAGTACCATGCTTTTACATCTACTTTGGTTTCGTGTTTGTAGTAGAAATACAAAGTGTCTAATACCGCTTTTTCAGGTTCTGCGATAAAAATATTTTTTTGTAATAAAAATCCAAAAAATAAATCTTGTTTTAAATGCCTAAATTTTACGATAGTATCTAATATCTTAATTGATTTTGTTCTTTTTGTTGTTGCTAAAAATATTTCGTTAGGTCCTTGATTTATTATTCCATACATATATAAGGCGCTTTCAAAACTAATGTAACTTGGGTTATAGATTTTTTGAGCTATCTCTTCTGAACTTACTAAAAAGTTGGCAAGTACATAATACCCTTTTGCAATTCTTGTAATTACATTATTATCTGCCATTCGCTTAAGATCAGTAGCCAAGTAGGACTCGTTTGGTAAAAGTATCTTAATATCATTGAGGCTAAATACTTTTATGCCGTAATGATTTAATGTTTCTAGTAACTGCTGTTTGTTCATTTTTTTTCAAAGTATTCAAGAATATAAGCCAAAGTGTTTGGAATGAAAGGATTTAATTTATTCATAAGATCATTTTTGTCATATTTATATTCTTCCTTGATCTTAAAAGTATTATTTAATTTTTGGTTAATAAACCAGGCGTCAAACAAATCTCTTGGTTCTCTTCTTTGTTCCTTTTCTAAAATTTCCATCTTATCTTTCAATATACTTTTTAAACTTGCAACTTTAACTACCGGATTAATATTATTAAACGGGGACTTAGCAATTCCAGGTTCACTTATTATGCTATGTTTTTCCTTGTTTATCTCGATTTTGATTCCTATCGGAATTGGTTTGTATTCAGCTGTAAATACTACTCTGCTAAAAAATGTATACCTTTTGTTATCTAAATCCTTTACCTTACTTTCGATAATTGTTGAGGGAATTGATTGAATAAGCTTTTTAAAAGTATCAAATGAAAAATCCCCATCTATCGAAAAATCTAAATCTTCAGAAAAGCGATAAGATTTATATACAAGTCTTAGAGCAGTTCCGCCTTTAAAAATTAGGTTATTAAATGCACCTTTTTTGCTAAATAAATCTAGTAGCAAAATTTGATAGTGCTCTTTTAACACGTTGTCAGTATTTGTTTGATTTTCTTGAGCAAGCTGAACTGCGTCGATTTGTGTAAGCATAATATAAGTAAGTTTATATTATTGAGACAGATTTTGCAAGAGGCTACTTCTAATTTTCTCATTCAACTCCTCAACACTCCCATTATTCTCAATCGTAAAGTCAGCATTTTTAATTGTTTCTGATAAGTTTAAATCGCCTTTTGTATTATTTGCACTGTATAACTCTTTTTGGTCTAGTGTTTTTAACTCTTCTAAGGTTATAGTTATATCAATCTCTCTATTTCTTGATTTCATCCACTTTAATCGTTTTTCAGCTGGTGCTGTTACAGCCCAAATTTGCCCGTTCACTTTTTTAAGCTCTTCTACCTCGCCCATTGTTCTTATGCCATCTAAAATATAGTTTTTATCAATATTAAAATCTTCAGCTTTAATTTTATCTATTAGCAATTTTGCAAGCGCTCCATCGCCGTGGGTCTGACGAAGTAACTTTGCCATCTGTTTATAGTCGTTTCGATTAGGTGAGGAAACCTGTTTTTTAAACAGCTCTTGCTTGATAATATCTGAAAACACCAAGGTAGTAAACTGATGATTTTGTTCTAAATACTTTGATACTGTTGCTTTTCCTGATGCTGGTAAGCCTGTTAATCCTATGATCATATTTTCTTTCTTCTTTATTTTTAATAAATTTACTGCAATACTTAATTTAGTATAAAAAATTCAAATCTACCATGAAATCAAAAAAACAAATCTCTATAATTTTTTCAATAATATTTATCTTAACACTTTTGCCAACAATGGTTTTAGCACAAGTTGAAACAACAGATTCAACTGAGGTTACAGAAACGGTAGTCCCAGCAACTGTAAAAGACACCAGCGTAGCACAACAACTAAAAGAAAAACGTGCACAGCTTGAAAGATTAAGAACCGAAAAAATGATAGAGCAACAGGATAAAAAAGAGACACAAATTATGGAGTTGCAGAATAGAAAAGAGGAGAAAACAGCAGAATTAAAAGATAAAATGGAGGCAAGAAAATCCGAATTACTATCGAAAAAACAAGAGATATATACAAAAAGAGTTGAGAATAACAAGCAATTTGTTCTAAAGCATATTGAAAGAGCAAGAGATTTAATAAATAAGTTTATGGAGAGGGTAAACCTATTTAAAGAGAATGGTAAAGAGGTTCCATCAAGTGTTGAGGCTGATTTTATAGTAGCTTTTAACATCTTAAGTGGAATTGAGTCAAAAGTAAATGCAGTTGATAGTACAAGTAATGCTACTACCTTAGAAGAATTAAAAGAAGAGTATACAAATACAAAATCAACATTTGAAGAGTTAAGACTTGATTTTAAAGATGTAAAAACAGTATTAGAAGGTGTTTTAAGCTCATTAAAGTTTGTAAAATTAACCGGTAGTAATAGTACAGATGGAGGTAACTAAGATGAAAAAATTTATTATTCTCTCAACTTTATTAGTATCAAGTGCAGTATTATTTACTGGGTGTACCAAAACAGAAGGAGACAGTGCAAGCTCAGTAAACCCCTCAGTAACGGTAGAAGCGCCATCGTCAACTACAGTTGAAAGTACAAAAACAGAAGAAGTTACAGTACTACAACAAGGAAATACTTTAGATGATCTTGACAAGGATTTAAAAAATACTGATTTTAGTGGAGTAGGGCTTGAGATTGATTCAGAGCTTTAGAATAAAACGAAAACTTCTCGAACCTCGGGGGTTCGGGAAATTATTTTCAGACGGAACGGTAGAAATTAAAGATAAAGAGTTGTAAAATAAATAAAATGAAGTTGCCAAGAAAATCTTTATTAAATATATTAGTTTTAGTTCT
>Ga0209702_10003978_pt1 | contig 22308 bp, 21 predicted proteins | sample FRY01_FD_187210 | JGI IMG/M metagenome (GOLD analysis project Ga0209702, IMG submission 187210) | Freshwater microbial communities from Lake Fryxell liftoff mats and glacier meltwater in Antarctica - FRY-01 (SPAdes) (version 2) | ecosystem: Environmental > Aquatic > Freshwater > Ice > Glacier... | reverse complement strand
GTTGATGACTGGATTGGTATTGACTTGCGCATGGGCATGGGGCGAATACAGCATGGCCGTAGCGCCATACCCAAGCACGGCAAGCACAGCTACCCGGACAGGGCTTTGTGAAAAATAAAACATCTAGATGACCTCGTTGACTCGAACAAAACAGGCGGCATACCAGCATCAAGCAGGTACAGCGCAACTTTGAAAGTTCAGGGCACTTCTATAAATTCATTTTTTGGGCGAATTGCGTCGTTGGGCGGTACTCGTAATCCTCACGTACCTGAGTACGTTCCGGTTGCTGCGTTCCGTCCGCCTTGCACTTCATCCCGAAAATCTGAATTTCTAGAAGCGCCCTTCAGCGGGTCAAAGGCGGGCCGCGCGCTTCAAACAGCGCGGCCCAGCGGGCGAGTGCTTCGCCCTGAAAGATCGTCACCGCGATAGGCGGCAACACCACCGGCAACGCCAGTGCCGCTAGCGGTGGTGCGGCACTGCCATGGCTGGCCTGGTCAAACAGTCGGCAATCGTTGTCACCGTGGTGTGAAGAAAAAAGCTTGTCTACCCAGTTGGTAGAAGGCTCGCAAGGCTCGCCACCGGATTGCAGCGTGACCTGTACGTTGCTGCCCGCAGCCGTATGTGAATCATCGATAGGCCCATGTGTCACCCCGTGCATGAAGCCCAGCGTTTGCGCCAGCAGCATCGCGCAGGCCAGCAGCAGCGGCATCCAAAGCCTAACCCCGGGCATTAGCCAGAAGGCGTGCTGGTTTGCGGAATGTGCAGGGCTCTTCAGGCGGGACATGATGTACGAATTTTAAGCCAAGTTCTACCGCGTCACACCACAGCCGCCACATGCGGCAAAATCAAGCAACGCATCACGACAAAAAGTCGGCACTAGGAAACAAACATGCCCTTATCACCAACCCCACAAACCCGCCCCACCCACCTGCGCAGCCACACCTTCCACGGTCTGGCACCCGGCCCGCGCCTGCTGGTGCTGGGCGCGGTGCATGGCAACGAGGTTTGCGGCAGCCACGGCATCACGCAAATTCTGGCGGCCATCGACAGCGGCGCGCTGACCATTGAACGCGGTACTGTGACGTTTGTGCCCATCACCAACCCGCTGGCGCACCAACTCAAGCAACGTGTCGGTGACCGCAACTTAAACCGCAACATGGCCCCCAGCGCCATCCCACAAAACTTTGAAGACCGCATCGCCAACGTGCTGTGCCCGCTGCTGGAGGCGCACGACGTGCTGCTCGATTTGCATTCCTTCCACACCGGCGGCGCAGCGTTTGTGATGATTGGCCCGCAAGACAACCAGGCCGCGCTGGAGCCGTTTACCCATGCATCAGAAGAAATGCAGCTCGCGCTGCACACCGGCCCCTACCGCATCGTCGAAGGCTGGCTCGACACCTACGCACGCGGCGTGAAGCGCCGGGCGGCGGCCTCCGCTGGGGGCGGCGGACGGGTCCAATCGCTGGTCACCAACCCCAACTACGGCGTTGGCAGCACCGAGTACATGCGCTCACGCGGCGGTTACGCCGTCACGCTTGAATGCGGCCAGCACGACGACCCGAAAGGTATTGAGGTTGCGAAACACGCGATCGGGCAGACGCTGGCGTTGCTCGGCATCACCTCAGCACCACTCACACCCGCAACCGGTGAGCGCGAGATCCTGCGACTGGTCGACGTCACCGACCGCGAAGATGCACTAGATGCCTTCACCCGCGAATGGCGCAGCTTTGACGCGGTGAAGGCTGGCGATGTGATCGGTGCCAGGCAAGGTGGTGCCGAAGTCAAAGCCCCGGCTGATGGTTTTGTGGTGTTTCCCAACCCTAAAGCCGAAGTCGGCCAAGAGTGGTTTTACTTCGCACAGCGGCGGCTTTGAGCCGAACGGCAGCTTGAGAGCGCCTAGAAAAATCAAACATGCGCCGCGTGGCGTAGCACCTGCTCGACCCACTTGTTCAGGCTCTGGTGCGCTTTGGCAGAGGCCTGTAGTGCAGCGGCATGTACGCTGGGGTTGACGCGCAGCATCATGCGTCCGGAGGCGGGCTTTCCCGGCACCTGTCCCAGCTTTTCGCAACTGGCAACGTAGCCGTCCACGCTGTCATGAAAAGCGGCTTCAAATTCGGCCACCGAATCACCGTGAAAACTGATGATGTCGTCAATGTGCAAAACGCGTCCCACCAGAATACGGTCATCGGAATCAAACTCCATGCTGGCGGTATAGCCTTTGTAAGTCATGTCATTTTTCATGGCGTTGTTAATACTGCTTTTGCTGGCTGATTTCATGGCGTGATCTCCAGTTTGGTCAAAAAATCCCGCGTCGCTTTGATGCGGTAGTTCAGCGCTGCGCGCTGCGGATGCGGGCGGTGAAAGTAGGCGCGCTGGCCATCTTTTTCAAACATCACCGATGAACCGTTACCTTCTACCACCTGGCAACCTACGGCTATCAGCAGCGCCTCAATACGATCCCATGGAATGTTGCCATTGGCCGGGTTCGCAAACAGGCTTTCCAGAATTTTTCGATGTTTGCTATTCACAGTGTAATGATAGCACTTTAATTAAAGTTGCTATCAATTTTACGCGACTCAGCCGCTGAGTCACTGGCGGTTTAACCCTTCACCAGCGCCGCAAACGTCTTGCGGAACTTGGCAACTTTCGGCCCTGCCACCGCCACGCAGTAGCCCTGATTCGGGTTGTTCTCGAAATAGTCCTGGTGATAGGCCTCGGCGGGCCAGTAGTTGGCGAGTGGCAGCACTTCGGTGACGATGGGCTGGCCGAAGGTTTTGTCGTGACTGACTTCGCGGATGAAGTCGTCGATGACCTGCTTTTGCTCTGCACTTGAATAGTAAATACCGCTGCGGTACTGCGTGCCCGCGTCGTTGCCCTGACGGTTCAGCGTGGTCGGGTCGTGGATGACAAAGAAAATTTCCAGGATTTCCTTCAGCGTGATTTCGCCCAAGTCGTAGACCAGCTTGACGACTTCGTTGCTGCCAGTGCGGCCACTGCAAACCTCTTCATAGCTGGGCCGCGCGACCTGGCCGTTGCTGTAGCCGGACTCAACGTCCGTCACGCCACGCACCTTGACGTAAACCGCCTCGGTGCACCAGAAGCAGCCGCCGCCCAGAGTGATGGTCTGAGTGAGTATTGGAGTGTTTGCGTGTTGCTCGCTCATGGTTTGGCTTCCTTGAATATTTGTGATCTTGATTGAGTGGACTGTACGTTGTCACAAAGTCTGTCGTTTCAAGTCAATCATTCTTACCGCACAAGAGACCACCGCCAGGCGCTGACATGAGTATCACCGTTAAACTAACTTCTACGCCATGTAGCCCCGGTCAGTACTTAGTCGGTACAATTGCTTTAGGCTTCAAGTATCTAACTTCAACTCTGGACACCAACACCATGAAAACCAACATGAAAGCCAAATTCAAATGGGAAGACCCCTTCATGCTGGCCGACCAGCTGACAGAGGACGAGCGCGCCATTGTTGATGCGGCGCATGCGTTTTGCCAGGACAAGCTGCAAACCCGCGTGCTGATGGCCGCACGGCATGAAAAATTTGACCGCGAGATCATGAATGAAGCCGGGGCCATGGGCTTTTTGGGCGCAACGATTGAAGGCTACGGCTGCGCTGGCCTGAGCTACGTTGCCTACGGCTTGATAGCACGCGAAGTCGAACGCGTTGACAGCGGCTACCGCAGCGCCATCAGCGTGCAGTCGTCACTGGTCATGCACCCGATCAATGCCTACGGCAGCGAGACGCAGCGTGAAAAATACCTACCCAAACTGGCGACGGGTGAATGGGTCGGCTGCTTCGGCCTGACCGAGCCCAACCACGGCAGCGACCCGGGCAGCATGTTGACGCGCGCCAAGCCTGTGGCTGGTGGCTTCATCGTCAAGGGTGCCAAGATGTGGATCACCAACAGCCCGATCGCCGACGTATTCGTCGTATGGGCCAAGATGGAAGACCCTGACGGAAAAGTCGGCGGCCAGGAGTCGATTCGCGGCTTCATTCTTGAAAAAGGCATGAAGGGTTTAACGGCCCCCAAGATCGAAGGCAAGATGAGCCTGCGTGCCAGCATCACAGGCGAGATCGTGATGGACGATGTGTTTGTGCCCGCAGCCAATTTGCTGCCCAACGTCAGCGGCCTGAAGGGCCCGTTCGGCTGCCTGAACAAGGCGCGCTACGGCATCGCCTGGGGCGCGCTCGGTGCGGCTGAAGACTGCTGGTTCCGTGCCCGCCAATACGCCATGGACCGCGTGCAATTTGGCCGCCCGCTGGCGCAGAACCAGCTGATTCAAAAGAAACTGGCCGACATGCAAACCGAAATCGCGCTCGGCCTGCAAGGCTGCCTGCGCGTAGGCCGCCTGATGGACGAAGGCAAGGATGCGCCCGAGATGGTCTCGCTCATCAAGCGCAACAGCTGCGGCAAGGCGCTGGACATTGCTCGCCTGGCGCGCGACATGCACGGCGGCAACGGCATCCATGATGAGTACCACGTTATCCGCCACATGATTAATTTAGAGACCGTCAACACCTACGAAGGCACGCACGACATTCATGCGCTGATTCTGGGTCGGGCGCAGACGGGTTTGCAGGCTTTTTATTGACCAAACGCCCTAGAGCAACAAAATGAATCTCGGTTCTGGCAAAAAAAATCCCTTCAAATGGGTCATCGCCTGCGTAGTGGTACTGCTAATTGCCGCTGGCGTGGTGCGAGCCCTGTCAGCGCGCAAAGATCGCCAGCAGGCGCTGGTCATCAGCACAACCACGCAGACGCAGGGACAAACCCAAGTGGAACTCGCCAGCACCGATGTGGTCAACGCGAAAATGCTTGAAGTGGTGCAGGGCTTGGCCATCTCGGGCACACTCAAGGCCGTCAATTCTGCCGTCATCAAGGCACGCGTCGCGGGCGAACTTCAGGGCCTAAGCGTACGTGAAGGCGACTTTGTAAAAGCCGGCCAGGTGATAGCGCGCATTGAGTCGAGCGAATACCCGTCACGCCTGCGTCAGGCGCGCGAGCAGGCCGCCTCAAGCATGTCACAGGTTAAAATAGCGCAGCGCCAGTACGACAACAACAAGGCGCTGGAGGGCCAGGGCTTTATCTCAAAAACAGCGCTCGACACCTCGCTGTCCAACCTGAACGCCGCGCAATCGACTTACAAGGCCGCGCAGGCAGCAACCGATGTGGCCAGCAAGTCGGTCGATGACAGCATTCTCAAAGCGCCGATTTCCGGGCAAATCTCGCAACGGCTGGCGCAACCCGGCGAGCGCGTTGGCATTGATGCCCGTATTGTTGAAATTGTTGACCTGAGCCGTCTTGAACTAGAAGCCACCCTGAGCGCCACCGACTCGATGCAGGTCAGCGTGGGCCAGGTTGCCGACCTGAAAATCGAAGGCGGTAGCCAGAAGGTGAGCGCCAAGATCGTGCGCATCAACCCCAGCGCACAAGCCGGAAGCCGCAGCGTACTGGCTTATCTGAGCATCAACAACAAGCTAGCATCAGGCAGCGCGAGTAGGCCGGCCATGCCGCTGCGCCAGGGCCTGTTTGCACAAGGCACGCTGGGCACGACGCGAGCATCCACGCTGTCACTGCCCGTGAGCAGCGTGCGTGTCGACAAACCGACACCCTACGTGCAGGTCATTGAAGATGGCAAGATTGTCCACAAGCCCGTGGAGCTGGGTAGCCGCGGCACCGCTGGTGATGAAAACGTCGTGGCAGTCAAGGGCATTACGGAAGGCGCAGTGGTGATCCGCTCCAGCATTGGCTATCTGCGTGAAGGTACGCTGGTCAAGTTCACAGCCATGAATGCCGGGCAAGCCAGCGGTTCTGCGGCGACGGCATCCAACGCCAAAACGCCGTAAGCGTCATTAAGCGTCATAAAACGCTTCAGCAAGGTACACACGCATGTGGTTCACCCAGGTCAGTCTTAAAAATCCGGTGTTTGCCACGATGGTCATGCTGGCCATCGTGGTGCTGGGGCTTTTTTCCTACCAGCGTATGCAGGTAGACCAGTTCCCGAACATCGACTTGCCAGTGGTCGTTATCACTACCGACTACCCCGGCGCATCGCCCGAAATTATCGAGAGCGAAGTCACCAAAAAAATTGAGGAAGGTGTCAACTCGATTGCCGGTGTCAGCGCCCTCATCTCGCGCAGCTACGAGGGCCAGTCGGTCGTCATCATTGAGTTCCAGCTCTATGTGAATGGCCGCAAGGCAGCTGAAGATGTGCGTGAAAAAATTGGCGCAATCAGGCCGTTATTGAGGAGTGAAGTCAAGGAGCCGCGCGTGCTGCGGTTTGATCCATCGAACCGCGCGATTTGGTCGGTAGCCGTTCTGCCAGAAACCACTAAAGAGAAATTATCGGCAGTTGAACTCACCAACTGGGCCGACCAGGTTCTCAAGAAACATCTTGAGAATGTACGCGGTGCGGGCTCGGTCACGCTGGTCGGCGGCACCAAGCGCGAGATCAATATTTACCTCAATCCGCAGGCCATGGAATCGCTGGGTGTCACGTCCGAACAGGTCGTCAATGCGGTGCGTAATGAAAACCAGGATTTGCCGGTTGGTGCGATTCGTTCGCTGTCGCAGGAGCGCATCGTCAAGATTGATGCCCGCATGAAGCGACCCGAGGACTTTGGCTCAATCATCATCGCCCGCAAAGCCACAGCAACAGGCGCAGCTGGTGCAGCCGTGACGGTTGGCCAAGTTGCACGCATCTCTGATGGCGCACAGGAAATCGACAGCCTGGCACTCTACAACGGCCAGCGCACACTGCTACTACAGGTACAAAAAGCGCAGGACGAAAACACCATAGGCGTGGTCGATGGCCTCAACAAAGCGATTGCCGACATCAAGCCACTATTGCCACCCGGCGCACGCCTTGAACTGGTTACCGATAGCTCACGCCCGATACGCGTGGCCGTTGAAAACGTCCAACGCACGCTGATTGAAGGCGGACTGCTCACGGTGCTGATCGTGTTTTTGTTTCTCAATTCGTGGCGCTCCACCGTCATCACCGGGTTGACATTACCGATCTCCATCATCGGCACGTTTTTATTCATGAACATGTTTGGCTTCACCATCAACATGGTCACGCTGATGGCGCTGTCGCTGTGTGTGGGCCTGCTGATTGACGATGCGATTGTGGTGCGCGAGAACATCGTGCGGCACGTTCGGATGGGCAAAGATCCCTACACCGCGTCAATGGATGGCACCAAGGAAATCGGCCTTGCGGTGCTGGCCACCACGCTGTCCATCGTGGCGGTATTTTTGCCGATTGGTTTTATGGGCGGCATCATAGGCAAGTTCTTTCACGAGTTTGGCATCACCATCGTTGCAGCCATCATGATCTCGATGTTTGTGAGCTTTACGCTCGACCCCATGCTGTCAAGCATCTGGCACGACCCTTCCATTGAAGAACACGGCAAGCGCGACCCGCCAGTGACTTTTTACGACAGAACCATTGGCCGTGTCACTGGCTGGTTTGACCGCGCCACCGAGTCCATGAGCCGCGGCTACCAGGGCATCTTGCGCTGGTCACTGGTACACAAGCTCAAGACACTGACCTTGGCACTGGTGATATTTATCATCAGCATTTTCATGCTGCCCCTGCTGGGTACCGAGTTTGTGCCGAAGGCAGATTTTTCAGAAACCAGCCTCAACTTTTACACACCTGTCGGCTCGTCTCTTGAAGCCACCGAAGCCAAATCTCGCCAGGTTGAAGCCATAGTCCGTGAGTTCCCAGAAGTGCGCTACACCCTGGCCACACTGAACACCGGCAACGCACAGGGGAAAATTTACGCCAGCCTGTACATTCGTCTGGTCGATCGCAAGGCACGCACGCGCAGCGTTGACCAGATATCTGCCGTACTGCGCGAACGCCTCAAACAGGTACCCGGCATTACCGTCACGCACGTCGGTTTGCTGGACTCGGTGGGCGGCAACAAACAGGTCGAATTTTCATTACAAGGCCCCGATCTGAAAGAGCTGGAACGCCTCACGAAAATTGTCAGCGATGGCATTCGCGGCATACCTGGCTTGGTTGATCTTGACTCCAGCGTCAAGGCCGACAAGCCCGTGATACAGGTTGAAGTGCGGCGCGATGCGGCATCGGATCTTGGCTTTTCAGTCGCGCAGATTGCCGCCTCGCTGCGCACGCTGGTTGCCGGGCAAACCGTGGGCAACTGGCGCGCGCCGGATGACCAGACTTACGATGTCAATGTGCGCCTAGCACCCGATGCGCGCAACTCGCTGCAAGACCTGGAGCGCCTGCCATTTATGAACAGCAGCATCGGCCGCAACGCCGACGGTTCGACGCGTATCGTGCGGCTCAATCAGGTGGCCCGCGTGTTTGAGACCACCGGCCCGAACCAGATCAACCGCCGCGACTTGACGCGCGAGGTGGCGATCAACGCCAACGTCTACAACCGCTCTGCGGGCGAGGTATCAAGCGCCATCAAAAGCATGCTGGACAGCATGACCCTGCCGCCCGGTTACCGCTACCAGTTTGGCGGTTCAACCAAAAACATGACCGAATCCTTTGGCTATGCGATCTCTGCGCTCATCATGGCTATCCTGTTTATCTACATGATTTTAGCCAGTCAGTTCAAGAGCTTTTTGCAGCCCATAGCGCTGATGACCTCACTGCCGCTGACGCTGATTGGTGTGGTGCTGGCGCTGCTGATGTTCGGCTCAACACTGTCGATGTTTTCAGTGATTGGTGTGGTGATGTTGATGGGTCTGGCGACCAAGAACGCGATTTTGCTGGTGGACTTTGCCATTCGCATGCGCGAAGAAGGCATGGATCGCAGCACCGCCCTGTTGGAGGCCGCCAAAGTCCGCCTGCGCCCTATCCTGATGACCACGCTGGCGATGATTTTCGGCATGCTGCCGCTGGCGTTTGCTTTGACTGAGGGCTCTGAGCAACGTGCGCCCATGGGTCAGGCGGTGATTGGCGGGGTGATTACGTCGTCACTGCTCACGCTGGTGGTCGTGCCTGTAACCTACTGCTATCTGGACGATCTGGGGCAGTGGCTCAAGCGCAAGTTCGGCCCAAAAAGACAGCAGACGACTGTCCCATCCGATGCCGCCCAAGTACACACGCCGGTTACAGGCCAGGACTAAAATTCAGGGTTTTCCCCTCATTACCCTCTTCCACACTACCACCCGCCATGAACTACGAACAAGCCCGATTCAACATGATTGAGCAGCAAATCCGCCCCTGGGAGGTGCTGGACAACCAGGTGCTGTCGCTGCTGGCAGTCGTCAAGCGCGAAGACTTTGTACCAATGGCCCACAAGGCGCTGGCTTTTGTTGATATGGAAATCCCGCTCACATCCAAACTGCAACAGCACCCCGATCAATGCATGTTGGCACCCAAGGTCGAGGCGCGCATCCTGCAAGACCTGGCTGTGCAAAAGCACGAGAAGGTGCTGGAAATCGGTGCTGGCTCGGGTTACATGGCGGCGCTGCTGGGCCACCGCGCGCAGCAGGTCATCACACTGGAGATTGATCCCGCGCTGGCTGAGACCGCACGCGGCAACCTGCAAAAAGCAGGGTTGCACAACGTCGAGGTGCGTACCGGTGATGCTGCGGCCCACCTTGCCAAGGCTACCAAGGCAGTCTCAGGCAGTGACCCCTTCAATGACATATTAGGTGGCCCGTTTGATGTCATCGTGCTCAGTGGTTCGGTCGTCGAAGTACCCAGTGCGCTGCTGTCAATGCTCAAGGTAGGCGGCCGTTTGAGCGCCATCGTCGGCAGCGAGCCAGTGATGCGCTCCACACTGACAACGCGGGTAGGCCAGGCGGCCTGGCGCAGCGTACAGGCTTGGGACACCGTGGCAGCGCCATTGCGTAACTTTCCAGAGCCCTCAAAGTTCACGTTTTGAGTCAGCTCTTTAAATCCAGAAAGCTATTTAAATGATTCCGCAACTCAATCTTGCCAGCTTTGCAGACTGGCTGGGCAGCCTGCAACCCGCAGAGCAACGCAAGCTAGCCATCGTGCTGGACGTACGCGAACCGTGGGAGTTGCAGACCGCATCGGTCAAACCCGACGGCTTTGCAGTGCTGGCGATTCCCATGCGCGAGATACCCACACGCGTGGCTGAACTGCAGCAGGCACACGGCAGCGATCAGCCGATTGCATGCCTGTGCCATCACGGAATGCGCAGCCAGCAGGTAGCCCTTTTTTTAGCGCAGAGCGGATTCACCCAAGTCGTCAACCTACAAGGCGGTATTGATGCCTGGGCCAAGCAGATTGACCCCAGTGTGGCGACGTATTGAACCCGCTGCCGTTACAGCGCCCACTGATCAATTTTTTAATTGCTGATTCATACATATTTCAGGACACCCATGACAACGCCTAAAAAATGGTCAACTGTATCGATAGCCGTGGCATCGGTGCTGCTTGCAGCACTACCTGCCGATGCGCAAAATTTGGTAAGCCTTTACGAATCAGCCCGAGCGTTTGATGCCAATTACCAGTCGGCCAAACTGCAATACGATGCCAACCTGGCAAAGGCCAATCAGGCCAAAGCGGGCATCTTGCCGACGGCGGGTTTGTCGGCTGGCGTGTCACTCTCCAGCCTTGACAATACCAACCCGAATGTTGCCAACCGCAGCTTCAGCACCCAAAATGCAGCGTTCACTGCAAGCCATCCACTTTACCGGCCCGCCAATCTGGCCGTTTATGAGCAGGGCCGCAAGCAGGTTGATTTGGCCAAGGCCCAGCTGGACAGCGCCGCGCAAGACCTGATTGTGCGTACCAGCCAAGCGTATTTTGACGTGCTCGCAGCTCTTGATACTCTGGCATTTGTGCACGCGCAAAAGACGGCGGTGGCCGAGCAGCTGGCATCCGCTAAACGCAACTTTGAAGTCGGCACTTCCACCATCACCGACACGCGCGAAGCACAAGCCCGGCACGACTTGGTGATGGCACAAGAAATTGCTGGCGAAAACGATTTGCGCGTTAAAAAACTAGCGCTCGATACGCTGGTTGGCAAAACCGACTCGCAACCCAAAGGGCTGGTGATTCCCGCCACACTACCCCCCATAGTGCCCGCCGATGTCAACGCCTGGGTAGACCAGTCGGTAGGGGTACACCCCAGTGTCCGGCTGGCGCAAAACAACTATTACATTGCGGCGCTTGAAGTCAAAAAAGCCGAGGCTAGCCAAAAGCCGACGGTCGACCTGAACGCCAGCTACAACATCAACCGCAGTCCGTCAGGTACCGCTGGCAATCCTTCGAATAACCGCTCCCATCTGGGCACGATTGGCCTGGTATTGAATCTCCCCCTGTTTACCGGCTTTGCCACGCAAAACCGCATCGTGGAAACCATTGCACTGAAAGACAAAGCGCAGGTAGACCTTGAAGGCGCACGCCGCACGGTGGCACTGGCTACCCGCACCGCTTACTTTGGCGTGCAATCAGGCCGAGGCCAAGTCAAAGCGCTGGAGGCCGCAGAGCTGTCTAGCCAAAGCGCACTAGATGCCAACAAGCTCGGCTACCAAGTCGGTGTGCGTATCAACATCGACGTGCTCAACGCGCAAAGCCAGCTGTTTCAGACCAAGCGCGATTTGGCCAAGGCACGCTATGACGTGCTGATCGGTGGCCTCAAGCTGCGGCAGGCCAATGGCACGTTGATGCCTGACGATTTGCTGATCATCAATTCACTGCTGGCAAAGTAAAGTAAAGGGCACTTCTAGAAATTCAGCTTTTCGGGATGAAGTGCAAGGCGCGTGTCGCATCGCCCTTTGGGCTCATGCGAGGGTCGCGCAGCAACCGGAACGTACTTCAGGTACGTGAGGATTGCGAGCACCGCGCAACGCAGCCATTCGCCCGAAAAATGAATTTATAGGAGTGCCCTAAAGCGGACTATTGCAGCCAGCCTCGCAACGCATCCAACGTCTTGACGGTTGCTCCTCGGTTGCGTGCTGCAAATGCCAGGCCAGACGCTGCAGCCTGCGCCTTTGCTGACGCTGCATCGCTGACCAGTTCCAGCGCCACACGCACGCCGCACGCCATGTCGGCAACACGCCTTGCCGCCCCAGCAGCTTGGGCATTTTGCGCTGCCTCTGCAAAGTTGAAGGTGTGTGGCCCCATGATGACGGGGCAGCCGCAGGCGGCGGCTTCAATCAGGTTTTGCCCACCCAGCGCTGCAAAGCTGCCGCCCAGCAACGCCGCATCAGCCAGCGAGTAGTACAGCGCCATCTCGCCGAGCGTGTCGCCCAGCCAGATGTCGGCGGCCATGGCTTCTTTGTCGCCTGCCGGGCCTGCTGCCCAGCTCGACCGGCGAGACACACTCAAGTTGTGCTTTTCAGCCAGCGCCGCTACCTCATCAAATCGCTGGGGATGGCGTGGCACGACCAGTATGTGCGGCATGATGAAGCCCGCACTCGCTGTTAAATCAGTAGCTACAAAATTTGTCAGTTCAGTGCGAATTTGTTGCGCTGTAGCACTTATTTGCGCATAAAAATCGCCCTCTTCAGCTTCCCGGGAGCTGGCAAACATCACAACCGGCCGCGCAATAGCTTGTCGCCAAGCTTTGCCTTTTGACTGCTGCGCTGCATCAGGTGTTGCATCAAACTTCAGGTTGCCAAATACGCCCACAACTGGGGCACCAAGCTGGCGAAAGCGCTTTGCGTCTTCATCAGTCTGCGCATACACCGCCGACAGTGCGCCATAAGCGGGGTAGGCCAGCGCTGACAGCACCAACGCCTGCTGCAATGATTTTTCAGACAGGCGGGCATTGACCAGTACCAGCGGCACGGCGCGCGCCTGTGCCGCTGCTACCAGGTTGGGCCAGATCTCAGTTTCCATCAGCAGCCCGATGCGCGGCTTGAAGTGATTGAAGAAGCGCTGCACCGCGCCTTGGCTGTCCCAGGGTTGCCAGACCTGCAGATCACCCGCACGCAGCAGGCCTGCGCCTTCTGCGCGACCCGTGGCTGTGCCATGCGTAAGCAATATGCGAAGCGCCGGATATTGTTCGCGCAGCGCTTTGATCAAAATAGCCGCCGTGCGCGTTTCCCCAAGCGATACGGCGTGCAGCCACAGCAGTTCAGACTTTTCCTCAGGTGGCTGGGTGTAGCTGCCAAAACGCTCGTCAGGTGCTTCACCATAACCTGGCTCATGCCGCGCCCGGCGCGCCAGCTTGCGGCGCAGCAAGGGCAGCAGCGCCCACGCGCACCAAGAGTAAAACCAGCGTACCATTAAAACCCTCAATGCACAGCCTCATCCAGCACCGCATCCGGCTTGACGGTGCGCAGCAAGGTCATCATTTCGGCCTCAATGCGGTGCAATGCAGCTTGCGTGTGCCCTTCAAAGCGCAACACCAGCACCGGCGTAGTGTTGGAGGCTCGGATCAAACCGAAACCATCGGGCCAGTCAACGCGCACACCATCAATCGTCGACACGATCGCTGGTTTTTCGAAATGCGCGGCCTTGATGAGTGCTTCAACGACGCTATGCGATTCACCCTCCTTGCAGACCACATTCAACTCTGGTGTGCTGAAGCTGGTGGGTAAGGCGTTGAGCAAGCTACTCGCATCAGGCACACGGCTGACGATCTCCAGCAGGCGCGCACCGGCGTAGGTGCCGTCATCAAAACCGTACCAGCGCTCCTTGAAAAAAATATGCCCGCTCATCTCGCCACCCAGCGGCGAGTTCACTTCTTTCATCTTCGCCTTGATGAGTGAGTGGCCGGTTTTGTACATCATGGGCACGCCGCCTGCGGCGGTGATCTCGGGCGCGAGACGCTGCGAGCATTTCACGTCAAACAAAATGGTGCCGCCGGGTACGCGCGACAGCACATCGCGAGCAAACAGCATCATTTGGCGGTCCGGGTAAATGTTACTACCGTCTTTGGTAACGATGCCCAGGCGGTCACCATCACCATCGAATGCCAGGCCCAGTTCTGCATCAGATGTTTTGAGTGCGTTGATTAAATCACGCAGGTTCTCAGGCTTGCTCGGGTCAGGGTGGTGGTTGGGAAAGTTGCCATCGACCTCGCTGAACAGCTCGGTGACCTCGCAACCCAGCGCCCGAAAAATGGCCGGGGCCGAAGCGCCTGCAACGCCGTTGCCCGAGTCAATGACGATCTTCATGGGACGCGAAAGCTTGATGCCTGAGACGATGCGTTCTCGGTAGGCCTGCGAAACATCAACCACACTCACAACACCCGGCACGGCGGCAACGGCCCAGGCCTCGGCAGACATCGCCCGGTAGAGCGCCTGGATTTCTTCACCGTAAATTGCGCGCCCCGCCAGCACCATCTTGAAGCCGTTGTAATCTTTCGGGTTGTGGCTGCCGGTCACCTGTATGCCCGACGTGGCCAATGTGCTGGCCGCAAAGTACAACTGGGGTGTAGTGACCATGCCCACGTCAATCACATGTACACCTACGCTAGCCAGTCCGCGCATCAAGGCAGCGCTAAGCGCCGGCCCGCTCAAGCGCCCATCGCGGCCAACCGCTACTGTGGTTTCACCTTCTCTCAAGGCCGCAGTGCCAAACGCTTTGCCCAACGCCTCGGCAACGTCTTCGTTGATGGTGCTTGGCACGATGCCGCGTATGTCGTAGGCTTTGAAAATTGAAGGGTTGGCTTGCATGAAGAGGGTCCTGACGGAGTGAACACATGGCGTGTCAGAGAAGTAATTGTAGGCGTGCCCCATGATCGCAAAAGCCCAGTGAAGAAGTGCAGGACAATACCTATGGCAGTAAAAAAGGGCTTTTCGAATTTTTATAGCGTGAAAACATCAAGCACAGATCCATCATGAAATTCGACACCTCCATCGTTCAACACAGCTACCAAAGCCCGCTGGGCCGCATCATCATGGCTGCGACAGACAAAGGTCTGGCAGGCTTGTGGTTTGAAGGCCAGCGGCATTTACCTGAAGAATGGGTGACGGGCTCAAGCTGGCCCGAAGACGCAAGTCACTGGGTGCTTCAACAAACTACCCGGCAACTGAAGAAATATTTCGACCGGCAACGCAGACAGTTCGAGTTGCCGCTTGATCTGTCTGGCGGCACGGCCTTCCAGCAAGCGGTGTGGCAGGTCTTGCTGGCGATTCCGTCGGGCGCAACCGCCAGCTATGGCGATGTCAGCAAGCGCATCGGCAATCCGGCGGCGGTACGCGCTGTGGCTGCGGCAGTCGGGCGCAATCCGGTTAGCATCATTGTTCCATGCCACCGCGTGCTCGGCAGCAACGGGTCGCTGACTGGCTATGCCGGTGGGCTTGAGCGTAAAACTGCGCTGCTCAAACTGGAAGGCGCACTACAGGGAACCATGCTTTAAATTTACCGACACCTGCAAGCCCAAAGCCCTGGCTGGTGGATGTCGATCTATTTGTCAACGCTTTCCCACTTAGAGTGATCAAAAGGGTTGATCCATGCAACAATGCCATGTAGACCGCCTCGCCTCCAGCAGCCGGCTGGGGTTCTGAATAGACTTTTGACTAGGGGAAAGTCTGGATATCGGGATGAGTTTTACATCAGATAGTGAGTCTTATTGATGAAGATTATGCTGCCAGTCGGGTGGCGCAACTGATTGAAGGAAACCCTTGTCGACCCAACTATCCCCACCCCAGGTGGCCAGCTACCGCGAACGCGGCATTCTGCATCCGTTGCGTGTTCTACCCGAAACTGAGGCTGCCGTCCTGTCGCAGCACTACCTTGCCAATGCGGCGGTGATCAAGGGGCGCAACAACCAGAAGCCCCATCTGCTCTATACGTGGCTGGATGCGCTGGTGCGCGATCCACGCATACTCGATTCTGTGGAGTCCGTGCTCGGCCCCAACCTGTTGTGCTGGAGTGCGCAGTTCTTCGCCAAACCAGCTGGCGACACTGCCTATGTCAGTTGGCACCAGGATGCGACGTACTGGGGCCTGTCCTCGTCCGATGTCGCCACCGCCTGGGTCGCGCTGACCCCCAGTACGGCCGAGTCGGGATGCATGCAGGTGGTCGCGGGCACTCATCACACCCAGGTCAAGCACGAAGACCTGTTCGACGACGCGAATATGCTGTCTCGGGGACAGGAAGTGGCGGTCAAGGTAGACCCTTCGAGCGTGGTCAACGTGGAACTGCAGCCGGGCGAGATGTCGTTGCACCATGTCCTCCTGTTCCACGGGTCGGAGCCGAATCGTTCGACACAACCCCGGATCGGGTTCGCCATCCGCTACATCCCCACGCATGTGCGCCAGTCGTCGCCGATTCGGGACAGCGCCCTGCTGGTGCGCGGCCGCGACGATTTTAGGAATTTCGAACCCGATCAGTCTCCCGAGGCTGACCTGCACCCCGACGCAGTTGCCCGTCACGGCGCGGTCATCGATCGGCAACTGAGTATTCTGTACGCCGGGGCGCAAGCCCGCGGCAAACGCAGCTAGTAGCGCAACCGTAGCACAAGAAACCTCAAGTCCCATCCATTTACCAGGAGACAATTATGAAATCATTGCCAGCAGCTTTCACCGTTGCCATTGCGGGCCTCTTTGCGCTCAATGTCGCATCGGCGCAGGAGATCAAGATCAGGTTCGCCCACTCGCTGTCCACGACCGAACCGGCACACCTGGCTGCGGAATATTTTGCGAAAAACGTTGCAGCTAGAACCGGTGGTAAGGTGCAGATCAACGTCTTCCCCGGAGAGCAGCTGGGCTCGGGCAAGGATGTGAACGAGATGATTCGCCAGGGCGCCAACGTGATGAATATCACCGACCCCGGCTACCTGTCTGACTTCGTCCCCGATATCGGCGTATTGAACGGGCCATACTTGATCAAGACACCCCAGCAATACGAAAAGCTGCTGGCGTCGAGCTGGTACAAAAGCATCGAAAAAAAGCTTGAAACCGCCGGCTTCAAGCTGATCATGGCCAACGGCTTTTTCGGCCAGCGCCACCTAATTACCGACAAGGCCGTGCGCAAGCCTGAAGACATGGCCGGAATGACCGTACGCGTTCCGCCGAACACGATGTGGCTCGAGACCTTCAAGGCCATCGGGGCCCGGCCGACCACCGTGCAGTGGTCCGAGGTTTACAACGCGCTGTCGCAGAACGTCGTGCAGGGCGCAGAAGCGCCCCTCGGCTCGCTGTGGGGGTCCAAGCTCCATGAAACCCGCAAGGTCATTTCTATGACCGGTCATTTCACCGCCTTCGTCATGTGGCCGATCAACGCCAGTTACTTCAACAAGCTGCCCAAGGACATTCAACAGATACTGATCGAGGAAGGAGCCAAGGCCGGCACGGAAATGACCCGCCTCACCCTGGCCATGCAAGATGACTTTATAGCCAAGTTCAAGGCCTCGGGCGTGACCTTCGTCAACGACGTCGACGTCCCCGCTTTCCAGAAGGCAACGGCAAGCGTCTACACGGCGTTCCCGAAATGGTCGCCCGGACTGCGCGAAACTGTCCTGTCCAACCTGAAGTAACACTCGCTGCCAATGCGGCTGAGGGGCATCGCCCTTTGGCCGCTGATCAGGTTTCGACAGGGAGCTGTTTTGATTGATAAATTTTTTCAAACCAAGGCGGCGCAACGGCCGATAGACTACTTTGAGGAAGTCGTTTCGGGCACGGCGCTCGTGGTCGTCATCGCCGCGACGTGCTGGGGAGTGGTGACCCGCTACATCACCGCCCAGCCCGCTGCATGGTCCAGCGAAGTCGCAGCCATCGCTTTTGCCTGGCTGGTGTTCGTCGGTGTTGCCGCTGGCTTCAAGTACGGCACACACGTGACCATCGACATGCTGGTGGTGCGACTGCCCCGGGCGATCGGTCGGCCGCTGATGGCAGCAGCCGACCTGCTGGTTCTGCTGTTCCTTCTAACCGTCTTCGTGTTGGCGATCGAGTTTTCAATCAACGCTTGGGATGATCCGACCCCCGTTCTGCGGTTGCCCCGCAGCGTGATGTACACCTCGGTCGTGGTTGGCAGCCTGTGCATGTTCATCCGCTACGCCCGCACTGCATGGCGGCGCTGGCTGGGCCTGCCCGCCGCCTGGCTCAGCGCGTCGGGCAGCGGTGCGGAGCTCTGATCATGTTTGAATATCTACCGGCCCTGTTGATGTTCGTGCTGTTCGTGGTCAATATCCCGATCGCGTTCGGCATGGCGATCGCCGCCCTGTCCTTTTTCATCTTCGCGGAAGGCATTCCGTTGCGACTGTTCGTGCAGAAGCTGGCGCAGGCAACCGAGTCGTTCCCGCTGCTGGCCGTGCCGTTCTTCATTTGCGCCGGCGTGATCATGAACCACGCCGGCATCACGAAAAGGCTGCTGAACCTGGCCGATGCACTGGTGGGGCACATGGTCGGAGGTCTCGCGCAGGCCAACGTGGTGCTCTCAACGCTGATGGGGGGGCTTTCCGCATCGGCGAATGCGGACGCCGCCATGCAGGCGAAGATACTCGGCCCCGAAATGATCAAGCGCGGCTACTCGGCCGGCTTCTCGGCGGCGATCACCGCTTGCTCATCGGTCATCACGCCCATCATTCCGCCCGGGATCGGTCTCATTATCTACGGCTACCTCGCCGACGTTTCGGTCGGCCGACTCTTCATCGGCGGCATCGTGCCGGGCTTGCTGCTGTGCATCGGATTGATGGTCACGGTTCACTTGATTTCCAAGCGGCGCGGCTACAAGCCACTGCGCCAGAAGCGCGTGTCGACGCCCGAGCTCGGGCGGGCGATTTTCGAAGCCACGGGAGCGCTGACGATCGTGGCCTTCATCCTGATCGGCATCCGCTACGGCATTTTCACGCCGACCGAGGCGGGCGCGATGACCGTCGTCTACGCGACGCTGATCGGAGGGCTGTGGCACCGCGAACTCAAGTGGTCGGCCGCGCCGGCGATCATTCTCGAAACCGTACTCGCCACCTCGGCCGTGATGATCATCATCTGCGCAGCCAGCGCGTTCGGCTTCTATATGTCGTGGCAGCGCATCCCGGTGCGGGCCGCTGAAGTCCTGATCCAGATCACGCAGCAGCCGTGGCTGCTCCTGCTCCTGCTCAACGTCGGGCTGATCTTCGTGGGGATGTTGCTCGAGGGCACAGCGGCTCTGATTCTGCTGACGCCGATTTTGGTCCCGGCAATTATCAAGCTCGGCATCGATCCGGTGCACTTCGGCCTGATGATGGTGGTGAACCTAACCCTGGGCGGTGTGACACCGCCCGTGGGAACGTTGATGCTCACGACCTGTTCCATCATGCGCGTCAAGATGGAGACCTTCGTCAAAGAGGGCTGGCCATTCATGCTGTCGATATTCATCGTCCTGATGCTCATCACGTACATACCTGGCCTCGTGGTCTGGCTGCCGACGCTGCTGATGGGGCCATGACATGAACTTTCTGGCCGCAGTCCTCACCGCCGTCAATGAGCCACTGGTGATCGGGCAAGTCAAGCTTGAGGCCCTCGCACCGACCGATGTGTTGATCCGCAATCGCGCCAGCGGTCTGTGCCACACCGATCTTGAAGTCATGCACGGTAGCCTGGCCTATCCGATGCCGATCGTGCTGGGTCATGAAGGTGCCGGCGTGGTCGAGGCGGTGGGTAGCGCGGTAACGCAGGTGCGGCCCGGTGATCATGTGGTCGCGTCTTGGAACCCGCATTGCGGCCATTGCTTCTACTGCGAGCGCGATCTTCCCATCCTGTGCGAGCCATTCGCCCGCCACCAGCCCGCCGGCCACATGCTCGACGGCGCGTCGCGGCTGACATGGAACGGCGCCAAGTTGCATCATTTTTCTGTCGTGTCTTCGCACGCTGAGTATTCCGTTGTCCCGGAATCGGGTGCGATCAAGGTGCCCGACGCGATCCCATTTGATCGCGCCTGCCTGATCGGCTGCGGTGTAATGACCGGGGTTGGCGCGGTCAGCCGGCTGGCACGCGTCGAGTCCGGCGCGAACGTGGTGGTGATCGGCTGCGGCGCGGTCGGTCTCAATGCCATCCAGGCCGCCGTGCTCGAACAAGCCGCGACGGTGATTGCAGTCGAACGCGATTCGGCCAAGTTGGCGCTTGCGGCGCGCTTCGGCGCCACCCATGCCATGGCCGCGGATGATGAGACGATCGAGAACGTCAAAAGTCTGACCGCTGGCCGTGGCGCGGACTATGTCTTCGAGGCTGCCGGCTCGGAAGCTTCGCTGCAGCTGGCGCTCGAAGTAACGCGTCCGGGCGGACAACTCGTCATCCTGGGAAAAACCGAGGTCAACCGCCAGGTGCGCCTGCGGTTCGGCTCGATGATGGGGGAGAAGCGAATCATCCGCTCGAGCTATGGTGGTGCCCGTCCGCGCCGCGATTTCCCTTGGCTGGCACAGCTGTACCTCGATGGCAAGCTCAACCTCGATGGGCTGATCTCGTCGCGTTTGCCGCTAGAACGCATCAACGAGGGCTTTGACGCCATGCGCCGTGGCGAAGGCATCCGGCACGTCGTGACGTTTGACTAAACGGCTCGAGCGTGTTTCACCACCCACCACTAGCGCCCGACTGGATCGACCGGCCCCACCTGCGCCTGGCGCTCGGCGATCTTGCGCTGGAGTCGGGCGAGGTGCTGCGCGATGCGTTCGTCTCTTACGTGATTCACGGCGATCCGGCCAAGCTGCCTCATCAGGCCATATTGGCCACCACCGCCATCGGCAGCACCCACCATCGGCTCGATTTTCTGATCGGGCCAGGGGCGGCCATCGATTGCGACCGTTATTGCGTGGTCGTCGCCGATGCGCTGGGCAACGGCTTGTCGTCGTCGCCTTCGAACAGCCTGTCCCAGCCCGGGCACCGGTTTCCGCGTTTCACCATCCGCGACATGGTGGAATCGCAGCGGCGGCTGCTCGACCACCTGGGCGTCGGCAAGCTGGTCGCCGTCATCGGTGCCTCGATGGGCGGGATGCAGGCGCTCCAGTGGGGCGTCAGCCATCCTGATCGCATGCGTTCGATCATCGCGATGACACCGATGGCGCGCAGCGCCCGCTGGTCGCAACTGGTCAATGAACTGTCGCGCCGCGCGCTGTTTGAGGATTCTCTATGTCAGGTGCCGCGATCCCGAAGTGATGCGATGCGCATCTGGGTCCCGTTGACGCAGCTGATAATGCCGCGCACGCCGGAAGCTCTGGAGGAATTCCCCACGCAGGACGCGCTGCTAGCATGGCTCGACGATCGTGCCGCTCTGCTTGCGGACGAAGGCCCGGATCCGTTCGACTGGTGTTTTCAGACCTGGGCCTACGACGCCCATGACGTGGGCGGGACAGCGGAATTCGGCGGCGACACGCTACGCGCCCTCCAGCACGTCAGGGCGACCGCGCTCGTCCTCGCCTCTTCGAACGATCTCTATAACCCGGCATTCGCGGCGCGGGCTGTGAGTAGCGCAATTCCGGGAGCGCGCTTCGTCGAGCTTCCGGGTAGCCAAGGCCATGCCAGTGCCAGCGGACTCTTCGCCGCGCCAACCGCTGTGCTGTGCGAAGCGGTTCGGGCCTTCATCGCGCGCGTTGATCCTTGATTCCACAAGCCCAATCACTGAAAACCCATCACTCATCACAAGGCGTCAAAACCATGAACATGAACGAACAAGCCGTCTTCAGCGGTACCCGCACCGACGCCGCCTAGCTGGACGCCCACTGGATGCCCTATAGCGGCAACCGCAACTTCAAGGCCAACCCGCGCATGATCGTGAGCGGCCATGGTGCCTACTACACCGACGGCGACGGTCGACAGATTTTTGACGGCTTGTCAGGTCTGTGGTGTTGCGGCCTGGGCCATGCCCGAGCCGAGTTGATCGAGGCTGTCAGCCGCCAAATTGCCAAACTCGATTACGCGCCCGCATTTCAATTCGGCCACCCCTCGTCGTTTGAGTTGGCCAACCGCATCAAGGAGCCACACCCGACGGACTCGACTACCTGCAACGGCTTCGCGAGATCTGCACCGCGAACAACATCCTGCTGATCTTTGACGAGGTGATCACCGGCTTTGGCCGCGCCGGAGCCCTACTCTCCTCGCCACCGCCATCAACCTCGCGACCACTGTTCATGACGCTGTTTGCTGCACTCTTCATGGCCGACCGGGTGCGCGGTGCGCGTTGGCGCCGGGTTTTTGGGGCTGATGTTGGTGATCCAGCCGCGCGCCGAGGGCTTCAACTACTACGCACTGGTCTGCCTGGTCGGCACGCTGTTCCATGCGGCGCGCGACCTGCAACGCAATAGCCAAAACTCGTGCTATCGCTGACGCTTAAGCGATGTGCTGCCGGTCAACGCCCGACCACTGACCAGCCCGCGTGAAGGTTGACTTTATTGTTTTCGTACTCCCACGCCGTGCCGCAACGGTCACAGCGGTAGCTGGTGACGGTAACCAAGCCATGGTTGCGCTTTTCTTG
>Ga0209702_10003976_pt1 | contig 22309 bp, 19 predicted proteins | sample FRY01_FD_187210 | JGI IMG/M metagenome (GOLD analysis project Ga0209702, IMG submission 187210) | Freshwater microbial communities from Lake Fryxell liftoff mats and glacier meltwater in Antarctica - FRY-01 (SPAdes) (version 2) | ecosystem: Environmental > Aquatic > Freshwater > Ice > Glacier... | reverse complement strand
ACATCCCCGCTTTCATTGCACACATGCTGATGGTTCTTCCTTGGTTGCGCTCGATGAGGAGCTTGGTGAGTTGGATTTTTGTGACCACAACCCAGAGCAGCGCCCGCCACCCCAACCGGCGTCAAACGGCATCTGCCGCCCACCCCGAAAAACCTTCCCTCCAATGGGTAATTTTAATTGTCGTCAGGGGGTAACTATAATTGTCGCCGCACACCATTGACCTTACTACTGAAATCAGGCATTTTTTACTGTCGATGGCCCTAATCGTCCCCTACCTCCCCCTGAACCCCCTCCTTCCCAGGCCTAAGGGTGCCAAGGGTGCGGAAGGGATGAAAAAGCAAATTCCTAGCAATAAACCATTGACCTTACTGCTGAAATCAGGCATTTTTTACTGCAGATGGCCCTAATCGTCCCCTACCTCCCCCTGAACCCCCTCCTTCCCAGGCCTAAGGGTGCCAAGGGTGCCAAGGGTGCGGAAGGGATGAAAAAGCAAATTCCTAGCAATAATTGCGGTGGGCATCGAATGAAAGCGGTGATCCGGCTGATCGACGGGTTCAACCACCGGCTTGGCCGGGTGATGATGTATGGGATCCTCGTGATGATGGGGATCATGGCCTGGTCGGTCATCACCAAGGCCCAAGGAGCGCCCGCCCTGTGGACATTGGAAACAGCGCAATTCGCGATGGTGGCCTATTACGTCCTGGGCGGGCCGTATTCGATGCAGATGGGGGCGAACGTGCGGATGGACCTGATCTACGGCGAATGGTCGATCCGGCGCAAGGCATGGGTAGACCTTTTCACCGTCCTGTTCTTGATGTTCTACCTCGGGGTGCTGATCTACGGGGCGGCGGCATCGACGGCCTATGCGCTGGGTCACTACGGACCACATCCGTTCGGCTTTTTCTGGGGACTGCTGACCGGCAGCGAAACCCTCGGCCGGCTCGAAGTATCCCGGTCGTCATGGAAACCTGTGATGTGGCCGATCAAGGCTGTGATGCTGCTGGGGTTCTTCTTGATGTTCCTGCAATGCCTGTCTGAATTACTCAAGGATATCTTGCGGTTGCGCGGACAATGGGATCTACCGCCCGGCACAATGCAAGACAGCAGCAGCCCAGCAGGAACCCAGTAAATGATGATGGACCTGTCCTCCAACGGCATTGCGCTGTTCATGTTCGCGTCCATGATGCTCATGCTTTTGACCGGGCAGCGGGTGTTCGGGGCCATAGGTTTTGTGGCAGTGGTGGCGGCTTTGACGCTCTGGGGGGACCGGGGCGGGTTCGACATCGCGTTTTCCGCCTCGATAAAGCTGATGGGATGGTATCCCCTGCTGACCCTGCCGATGTTCATCTTCATGGGCTATGTGCTGTCCGAGAGCAAAATCGCCGACGACTTGTATCGGATGGTCCACGTCTGGACGGGGGGCATGCCGGGGGGGCTGGCGGTAGGAACGATCGGGCTAATGGTCCTGATATCGGCGATGAACGGGCTTTCAGTGGCGGGCATGGCTATCGGGGCGACCATCGCGCTGCCCGAATTGCTGAAACGAGGGTATGACAAACGGATGGTGACGGGGGTCATCCAGGCCGGATCATCGCTCGGGATCCTTGTGCCGCCGTCAGTCGTGCTGGTGTTGTATTCGCTGATCGCGCGGCAACCGGTCAGCCAGTTGTGGCTGGCGGGGATCCTGCCGGGGCTGATAATGGCGGCGATGTTCGTGGCTTATATCGTGATCCGGTGCCGGATCGACCCGGACCTGGGGCCGGTTCTGTCGGCCGAAGAACGCAACATGCCCATGAGCGAGAAAATCCAGCTTCTGGGCGCGGGCATCTGGCCGCTTTTGATCTTCTTTGTAATGATGGTGCCCTTTGTCAACGGCTGGACCAGCCTCACCGAAAGCTCGGCGGTGGGGGCCATCGCGGCGTACAGCGTCGCGGTGCTGCGCGGGCGGATGACGTGGGAGGTCTGGACCACGACCCTGCGCAACACGCTGGGCATTTCGTGCATGTTCATGTGGATCATCCTTGCGGCGCTGGCCTTTGGGGCGGTGTTCGACGGGCTTGGCGCGGTCAAGGCGATCGAGGGGCTGTTTACCGATCAGATGCACCTGTCGCCGTGGACCATCCTGATCCTGATGCAACTGTCATTCTTGGTAATGGGGACGTTTCTGGACGATACCGCGATGCTGGTGATTGTGGCGCCGCTGTATGTTCCATTGGTCGACCAACTGGGCTTTGACATGATTTGGTATGGTATTCTTTACACGATCACGACCCAGATCGCCTATATGACACCGCCCTTCGGCTACAACCTCTTCCTGATGCGGGCAATGGCCCCGCCCGAAATCGGGCTTCGGGATATTTACGCCTCGATCATCCCCTTTGTGCTGGTGATGGTTGCGGCCCTCGCGCTCGTCATGATATTTCCCCAGATCGCACTCTGGTTGCCTGGGCTGATCTACCCGAAACCATAAACAAGACCGGCCCTAAGGCCGCATTTTCCAAACCCAACCACCAGGAGATTACCATGACCACCAGAAGAAAGTTCCTCGCCACCGCAGCAGCGGCGCCCACCGCGGCCCTCGCCGCCCCCGCCCCCGCGCTCGCGAAATCCACCATCACCTGGCGACTGCAAACATATGCAGGCCCCGCACTCGCCGAACACGTGATCAAACCCAGCATCGACGCTTTCAACAAGATCGCGGGCGACCAGATGCAGATCGAACTTTATACTGCCGACCAGCTTGTGCCGACAGGCGAACTGTTCCAGGCGATGCAGCGCGGGACCATCGACGCGGTGCAGTCGGATGACGACAGCATGGCGTCCCCGACGGATGTCACGGTGTTTGGCGGCTACTTCCCCTTCGCCTCGCGCTATTCGCTTGATGTGCCGGTGCTGTTCAACCAGTATGGGCTGAACGAGATCTGGGACGAGCAATATTCAGCCGTAGGCGTCAAGCATATCAGCGCCGGTGCCTGGGACCCCTGCCATTTTGCGACCAAGGAACCGATCCGGTCGCTCACCGATCTGCGGGGCAAACGGGTGTTCACCTTTCCGACCGCCGGGCGGTTCATGGAACAATTCGGTGTGGTCCCGGTCAACCTGCCTTGGGAAGATATCGAGGTCGCGATGCAGACCGGCGAACTTGACGGGATCGCCTGGTCCGGCATCACCGAGAATTACACCGTCGGCTGGGCGGACGTGACCAACTACTTCCTGACCAACAGCATCTCGGGCGCATTTGCCGGGTCGTTCTTTGCCAATATGGACCGCTGGAACGAACTGCCCGAAAACCTGCAAACCCTGCTGCGGATGACCATGGATCAGTCGCATTACTACCGTCAGTGGTGGTATTGGGGCGGCGAGGCCGATCTGCGGGTCAACGGCACCAAGATGGAACTGACCACCATCCCCGACGAAGAATGGGCCACCGTCGAGGCGGCAGCCCTTGTGTTCTGGGACGAGATCGCAGCAGAAAGCCCCGTCAAGGCACGGGTCGTCGAGATCCTCAAGAAATACAACGCCGACATGGTCAAAGCAGGCCGGCCCTACCGCTTTACCTAAGGCATGCCGGGCTCAGGTCCGGCCAGCACACAATCTGCGGGCCGGGCGTCAGCCCGGCTTGCCCTTTATCCCAATAGGAACACCTAATGCCTGCCACACTCACCCTCGATGACCTGCACCGCGCCGCCCGCGACGGCACCCTGGATACGGTCTTGGTCTGCCAGGTCGACATGCAGGGGCGGTTGATGGGCAAACGGTTCCACATCGACGCATTTTTGGAATCCGGGCACATAGAAACCCACGGCTGCAACTATTTGCTGGCCACAGACCTTTCGATGGCGACACCCGCTGGCTATGCCTCGACCTCGTGGAAACGAGGCTACGGGGATTACACCATGCGGCCAGACCTTTCCACGCTGCGGCTCGTGCCGTGGCTGCCCGGCACGGCGATGGTGCTGTGCGACGTGCTTGACCCTCACGGGCTCGCACCCGTCACCCACGCGCCTCGGCAAATCCTCAAACACCAGATCGCCCGGCTCGCGGATATGGGGTTCACGGCGACCATGGCGACCGAACTTGAATTTTTCCTGTTCAACGGAACCACCGACCAGATCGCCCGCAACGGCTTTCGCGACTTGCAAACCATCAGCACCCACAACGAGGATTACCAAATCTTCCAGACCACCAAGGAAGAACACGTCATGCGGCCGGTGCGCAACCATCTGCGGACAATGGGGGTCCCCGTCGAAGGGTCCAAAGGAGAGGCCGAGGCAGGGCAGCAGGAACTCAACATCCGCTACGCTGATGCGCTGTCCTGCGCCGATCACCACACCATCGCCAAACATGCGGTCAAGGAAATCGCCTGGGCCAACGGGCACGCGGCGACTTTTCTGCCCAAATGGCACCAGCACAAGACCGGAAGTGCGTCCCACGTCCACCAATCGCTTTGGGCCGGCGGGCGCAGCGCGTTCCACGATGCGGACCGTCCGCACGGCATGTCGGCCCCCATGGAACACTACCTGGCGGGGCTTTTGGCCTATGCGCCCGACATCACCTGCTTTCTGGCTCCCTACATCAACAGTTACAAACGGTTTGCGCGAGGGACATTCGCGCCAACGCGGCTGACCTGGTCAATCGACAACCGGACAGCCGCATTCCGGCTTTGCGGCGCGGATACCAAAGGGGTGCGGGTCGAATGCCGGGTGCCCGGCGCGGATATGAACCCCTATCTGGGGCAGGCGGCGTTGCTGGCCGCAGGGATGCAGGGGATCATTGACAAACTCCCTCTGCCCGCCCCCTTCACCGGGGATGCCTATGGCGGCACTGACCACCACATCCCCCGCAACCTGCGCGATGCACGCACAGCGCTTTTGGGCTCCGACATGCTCCGCACGGCCATGGGCGATGATGTCGTGGACCACTACGCCCGCGCTGCCGAGGTCGAGATCGAAGATTTCGACCGGGTCGTGACCGACTATGAAATTGCACGCGGGTTCGAACTCGCCTGAGCCACCCGACCAAGGAATACCCCATGTCTGACATCACCTGCATCTCTCCTATCGACGGGTCGTTTACGCAACCCGGCCGTGCCTCACGCTTGACGCAGCCCGCACAGCGCTGGGCCGCGCGCGTGCTGCACAGGCGGCGTGGGCAGCGCGGCCGCTCGCTGAACGAATCAGCCTTGTCATGGCTGGCGTGGCCGAGGTTGGCCGGCCCAAGGACCGGATGACAACCGAACTCGCCCATCAGATGGGGCGGCCCGTGCGCTACGGTGGCAAATTTGGTGGCTTTGAACAGCGGGCCAATTACATGGCGACCATCGCCTAAAAAACGCTGGCGCCCCTCATGATCGAGGACTCGGCTGACTTTCTGCGCAAGGTAACCCACGACCCGCACGGGATGGTGTTCGTAGTGGCCCCCTGGAATTACCCCTATATGACGGCCAACACCACCATCGCACCGGCGCTGATCGCGGGCAACGTGGTCATCCACAAGGGGGCCGCGCAAACGATCCTTGTTGGGGAACATCTGAACCCCCTCCTTCCCCGGCCTAAAGGCAAAAACAGCCGAACTGGTGGGGTTGACTCGCCCCCGCGCCCCCGCGCTCGTCTCAGAAGACGGGGTCAGTGAAGACGGGGTCAGGGAACGAATTCCGTATTTCACGCTCAGTTTCATAATTTTTTCGGTCTTCCAGCCGAGGATCTCTTTTGTGCTCCCGGGGGCGGGCAACACGTCCTGACAAAACGCTCCCATTCAACCCCCGCACCCCACCCCTGCGGCTGAAGCCGCAGCAACTTTCTCCCTGAGGGCCCCGCTCCCACCCCGAAAAACCTTCCCTCCAATGGGTAATTTTAATTGTCGTCAGGGGGTAACTATAATTGTCGCCGCACATCAGTCCCGTCCGAGGGGTCCTAGAATTTAGAATTTTACGGTCCTTCACGGCCCATTTCCGTCGCCGCATGACCCGAGCGCCAGCGACGCCAGCAACGCGAGCCAGAGGGTCCGGCAAGACCGCGTGAGGCCTGAGAACGAGAAGTCGAAGCAAGAACGAAAGTGGGAGCAGGAGTGGCGCAGATTCTAAATTCTAGGAGTCTCGTTCACGGAGCGAAGATCAGTTTTCAGGAGAATATCATTGACTCCCCCTGCTAGATCGGGCGATTCTAACCCGCGATGGCTCTGACCTTCCCCTACCTCCCCCTGAACCCCCTCCCTCCCCGGCCCAAGGGTGGCAAGGATGCGGAAGGGATGAAAAAGCAAATTCCTAGCAATAATACTTCGACGACATTCGGCTCTATGCAAAGCCGTGAGGCCTCGTGTGGTTTCACCACGCGAGTATTCCCGCCACTGAAGCCATGAAAACAGACTTCGGCGTCATCGTCATTGGCGGAGGAGGGAGCGGGCTGGCCGCGGCGGTGAGCGCCAGCGAAAACGGGCTTGAGGTGCTGGTGCGGGAGAAGCGTCCCGAATGCGGCACCACCACCGGAATCGCCGTGGGATCGTTCACCGGATGCGCAACGAGTTGGCAGCGCTCTCATGGCGTCGAAGACAGCGTCGCGGCCCACCTCGAAGATGTCGCGAAGTTCGCCACGCCCGAACTCGAGGCGCGGAACAATGAAGCCCTGCGCCGTCTTTCTCTTTGCGAGTCGGCCGCCACTCTGGACTGGCTTCACGGCATAGGCATCGCGTTTCAGGGACCCAACCCCGAGCCGCCGAACCGTGTCCCGCGCATGCTCAACGTGGTGCCCGGAGCGCGGGCCTACATCGCCACCCTGCAAACGCGCCTCCTCCGCCTCGGCGGCGGATCTCGTGCGACAGTCCCGTGGAAAAACTGCTGCGGGACGAGAGCGGACGCGTCGTTGGGGCGCGGGCGAAGACGACGGAGGGTGTCCTCGATTTTTTTGCCGGGCGCGGAGTTGTCCTCGCGGCGGGAGATTATGCGAACTCTTCGGAGATCATTTCGAAACACAAACACCCGCGTTTTGCCGCGATCGAGGGAATCAATCCCCACGCCACCGGTGACGGGCACCGCCTCGCGGAGGAGGCGGGAGCGGAGCTGATCAACATGGATGTCACCTACGGTCCCGAGATCCGCTTCGTCGCTCCCAAGAAAAAGACTCCGCTGCAACTCCGCCCGACGAGCGGACCACTCGCCCGTGTCATGGGCTGGTGTGTTCCTCTCGTGCCGAAATTCGTGCTTCACGGAATCATCAAGCGGCTCCTCGTGATGTGGCAGCACCCGGAGGACGCCCTCTTTCAAGACGGAGCCATTCTCCTCAATCGCGAGGGCAGGCGATTCTGCGATGAGCGGGTCTGGCCGGACCGCGAAATCGCGATCGCGGCGCAGCCGGACAAGATTTGCTTTCTCCTCCTCGATCGCAGGCTCCTTGATCGGTATTCCCGATGGCCTCATTTCATTTCCACGGCACCGCGCATCGCTTATGCCTACGTCGCGGACTATGAAAAACTTCGTCCCGATGTCACGACCCGCGGGGACACTCTTGCTGAAGTGACCTCCGCGCGCGGTCTTCCCGTCGGGGCGGTCGAGGCAACCGTTGCGGAGTACAATCGCGACGCGGAAGTTACCCTCGAAGGCGGGCCCCGGGTGCTGCTCGGCCCGGCAAAAGCCTACTTCACCACGACCGAGGGCAGTCCCGCGATGGACGAGTCCCTGCGCGTCCTCGACGCAGAGCGTCAGCCCATCGCGGGTCTTTACGCCGTCGGCCAGAACGGGATCGGAGGCCAGATCCTCTGGGGCCACAGCCTCAAGATCGGCTGGGCGATTACGAGTGGTCGACTCGTCGGGAAGGTTCTTGCCCGATCTGAATCATGAAAAAAATAGCCCTCCCGATTTTCGCCGCGCGAGTCCTCTCCGTGCTTTGCCTCTCTTTACTGACAATGGATGCAGAAGCTCAGGAAGCGGACACAACCGCCCGCCCCCCACAGGAAAAGAAAGATAGGATCCTTTTCAAGGAACCTCTCCGCTACGGCGGCTGGCCCGCCAATCATGGAATCTGGGCTTGGGAGAACGAGATCGTTGTCGGATTCACGGCAGGCTGGTACAAATCCGACGCTGTCGGTCATGCCATTGACTTCGCCAAGCCCCTCGGGAAATGGCAGGCCCGGAGTCTCGATGGGGGCGAGACCTGGGAACTCGAAACGCCTTTTCCCGAGTCCAGGAAGGGTGCCGTGCCCGAATCACAGCCCCTGAGCGAAGCCCTCGATTTCACCTCGCCGGATTTCGCCCTGATGTTTCAGCACGCCAGCATCCATGTCGGCCCCTCGTGGTTTTATGCCTCAAAGGATCGCTGCCGTACCTGGAGCGGGCCCCATGCCTTCGCCGTCGAGGGAGTCGAGGGCATCGCCGCCCGCACCGACTACCTCGTCCTCGGCCAGAGGGAATGCCTCATGTTCGGAAGCGCCGCCAAGGAAGACGGCAAGGAAGGGCGCGTCTTTTGCGCCCGCACCGGCGATGGCGGCCTGACCTGGCGACTGGTCTCGCTCATCGGCGAAGAACCGGAAGGCTATGCCATCATGCCCTCTTCGCTGCGTCTGGAGGGCGACACGATCCTGACCACGATTCGGCGGCGCGACCCTGACAAACCTGCCTTTATCGAGGCCTGGCGCAGCGAGGATCTCGGGGCGAGCTGGAAACTCCTCGGCATTCCCGCCCCGGGAATAGGATCCGGCAATCCGCCCAGTCTTGTCACCCTTGCCGATGGACGGCTTTGTCTCACCTACGGCTACCGTGCCAGACCCAATGGAATCCGGGCGCGAATCAGTGAGGACGAGGGCCTCACCTGGGGACCGGAGATCGTGCTCCGCGACGACGCTCCGAGCGGCGACATCGGTTACCCACGCAGCGTCGTACGGCCCGACGGATCCGTCGTTACGGCCTACTATTTCAACGGGCCCGAACACGAAGACCGCGCCATCGAGGCCACTATCTGGAGACCGTAACTTTCACCGACTGCGCGACATCCACACCGTGAAATTTCTTTTCGAAGACAAGGGCCGAAAGATTCCACACCCATCATCTCCCTCCGAATGATACGAGTGCTCCTTCTCCAGGTTCTGGGTTTTGCCCCTGGTTCTGTTCATTCCGGATTCGCCTCCCCCTGAACCCCCTCCTTCCCCGGCCCAAGGGCGGCAAGGATGCGGAAGGGATGCGGAAGGGATGAAAAAGCAAATTCCTAACAATTCGAGATGAAGACGAATAATCTTGCCGCCTACGAGGAAGATATCGTCGATCTTTTGATGAAAGACTTGGGTAGGGGAGCAACGATGGCCGACCGCGTTACAGAAACTTAAACGCAATTCCGGATTGGACCCGCACGGAACGGCGCTGCATCGTTCCTCGATGATCCGGTTTCTTCTCCTCTACGCGCTAACTGTTTCTCTCTCGATTGTAGGTGCCGCCGAGCCGGTCTTCAAAGTTTTGCCACCCGATCAAATCGCGTTCAATTACCCTGACCCGCCGAGCGAGGGCAAAGCAGACTTTTTCTCTATCGCGGAGAATGTCGAAGCTCGCTGCGTCGTCGTTCTTCCGAAGGATCCCGAAAAGTCCTTCCGTGCGGCAGCGTCGGAATTCACCGCCTATCTGAAACTTGCGACCGGAGCCGGTATCCAGATGATCGAGGACGGGGGCGCCATTCCCGAGGGCCTGGGTGCAATCCACGTGGGCGAGACATCCGTCGCAAAATCCATCCCGCTCGATTTGCCGGAACTCGAATACGGTGACGAACGTTTTCCCAACCGGCGCGGATTTTTGGTGAAAACGCTGAATCCCCAAACGCTCGTCATCCGCGGCTACGACGACGAGGCAACCGAGCACGGACTGGTCGGATTTTTGAAACGCTACGCCGGTATCCGTCAATACTGGCACGGCGCTCCCGATGGAATGGGAAATGTGATTCCCGATCAGCCTTCTCTTTCGATCCCCGAAGTGGAATGGCGCGACTGGCCCTACTTCGCGAGTTTCCAGATGTCGCTGCGGTCGTTCGGGAAACGTCCCTACCTCGACTTCTATCGGAGAAACGCGGCGCTTCCTTGTGGCGAAAATTACAACCAGTGGCTCCCGCCGAGCCGCTGGGTCGAGTCGCATCCGGAATACTACGCGCTCGTCAATGGGAAGCGACTGAAGCCGAAGGACAGCGATGGAAACAAGGGCTGGCAACCTTGCGTTTCCAATCCCGACGTTCCCCGCGTCATGGCCGGAGCCGTGATCGAGCATTTCCGCGGGAATCCTGAAATCGCCGGGATCAATGTAGCGATCAACGATGGGGGAGGCGACTGCATGTGCGCGGACTGCAGGGCGCTCGATGCACCGGACGCGGACTATTCGAGGAACGAGGGCATCTCCGACCGCTACGTTTATCTGACCAACAAAATCTGCGAAATTGTCGGCGAGGAATTTCCCGACAAGTGGATCGTTTATCTCGCTTACGCCGCTGCTCAGTCCGCGCCGAGCACCATCGTTCCCCATCCACGGATGCTGCCGGTGACGACGACGGGCAGCACATTCGAACGCGTAGACGAGTGGGTGAAATCCGGAGCCTCGCACATCGGCATCTACGCACATCATCTCGACACATTCGCGATCATGCCGAAGATGGATGTCTACCAGCAGGCCAAGCGGATTCGCTACGCAGTCGGTTCCGGAAAAGCGCGTACCTACTATATGGAATGCCACACGCAGTGGCCATTTGCCGACGTCATTCCCTACGTCACAGCCGAGCTATTGTGGGACCCGCGCACGGACGTGGATCAACTGCTCGACGAATATTTCAGCAGTTTCTATGGCGAGGCGGAGGCACCGATGCGGGACTACTATTCCGTGCTGACCGAAGGCTACAACCGCTGGCTCGGGGAGAAAGGGCGGCCTCATTCATTCGGGCGGGACCTTAGTTCCTACGCCTACAACAAGAGCCTCGACCAATTCCGCGTCCTATCGCCGGACGAAGCTTCGCGAGCCGTGCAAGCACTCGAAAGAGCGACGGATTCTGCCAAAGCCGACACTCTCGCAGCAAACCGAATTGAAATAATCCGCGCCGCGTTCCAATTGCAAAAACTCGCCGTCGACCGCGGATGGGCCGCATTCCGGCTCCGGGACGAAGCCCCGCGAACGGAGGCAGAAGCCCGCGAACGAATCGCCGATGCACGTCTGATCTACGAGCGCAGCGGTGAAGCCGAGAAGTATATCGAAAACGTCCTCGAACAGCCGCCATTCGACCAATGGCAGCTTTTCCGCAACATGTCCAAGCCACTCGCTCGCTATGCCGAACTGAAATCCGGCGAGCCCGATTCCGAAATTCGCTCCATCGTCAGCCTCGGATTGCACAACACGGCGGAATTTCTTCGCAGCGAAATGGGCAGCGAAGCAGCAGCTGCATGGTGGCAAGCGGAGGCGGAAAACGAAGGCGTTCCGGAACTGAAGACCGCTTTCACCTCCGCTGGCGAACGCTCGCTCGAACCGCCAGCCACCAACCTGCTCGCCGATCCCGGGTTCGAGGAATTCACCGATGTTCCGCCGAATGCTTCGGGAGAAATCGTCCTCGACGAGTCCAAAGTCCGCGAGGCCGGAGTCCATCACACGTTTCCCGACCGCACGCCTTACCGGATCGCAATTTCGACTGAAGAAGTGCATTCCGGAAAACACTCGCTCATGCTGGAGCATTGCAGTCAAGCTCGCTTTTCCAAGCACGTGAGCGTGGAGCCGAACACTGCCTATCGCGCAGGATTGTGGTTTCGTCACGATGAAGGAACGACCAGTCCCTACACATTTTCCGTCGACGCCCGCATGAAAGACGGCAGCTTCCAAATGCTCTCCACTTTCACGATTCCTGCCGAGCCGAACGAATGGAAACAGTTCGTCTCCGATGTCAAAACACCGCCCGGCGTGTCGACCATCTTCGTGCGTCTCCATGCCCAGAATCAGGCCGCTGGAACGCGGTGCTGGATCGACGACGTGATGCTGTCGAAGTAAAGAAATGCTCCGACCTAACAGGGTTGAATGCATGCCCAAACCCTGTTGGGTCGAAGAGTGTGCCGCTGGCGCGGTGGTATTTTAAAGGCAGGTGAAGCCCCCTCCCTGCATTTCTACTTCCGCAGTCGTCTCCTGTAGGACGGCCGCGTCGGCTGCTGATACAATATTCCGGCGAATGTCGCTGATTCTCTTTCATCACGGTTAGACCTGCTTTATTCTCGCCGAACTGGACGGAATAGCGGAAAAGATCGACAGCGAACGATTCGGAAAAGCAACCCGCTGGGAAGCCGTGCGTGCTGACTCTTCCGACAACCGCGACTGGCTGGCCGATGCTCCGGTCTGCTCTCTCTTGGAAGTCCAGTGAACCCCCTCCTTCCCCGGCCCAAGGGTGACAAGGATGCGGAAGGGATGAAAAAGCAAATTCCTAGCAATAATCAGGAGGACCCGGGGGAGCCCTGCGACGTCCGTGACCGGCAGCATTGCGGGATTGGGCGCTTTCTTCTGCACGGGCGCTTTCGCGGGAGCCTCCTCCGCAACCACGCCCGCGAGGCCGGTGAAAAACAGGGCGCGGAGGACAGGGACGCTCCGATAGAATATTGGACTGGTAATCATGGGTGATGAGATCGAAGCGTGTTTGCGGTTTTCAACCGGCCTGAAGAGGCGTAAAAAGAGGTAAATTTGCGCAAATGCCTTCGACAAGACCGGAACAAGGCCTCTCTCCCGCTTTCTTCCCTTCTTGTCGCTCCCCGTCGCGTCGAATTTAGATGGATGGAGCCAAAGGAAATTAAATGTTTGGAATTTGGCGACAACTTCATCGGCCCGTGTAAGATGGTGCCCGTAATTTTTAGAACCAAACTATGACCACACCAGCCAACATCACAGTAGCTCACGGCGACGGCATCGGCCCGGAAATCATGGCCGCCACCCTGCACATCATCAAGGAAGCCGGCGCCAGCCTGAATATTGAAACCATCGAGATCGGTGAGAAGGAATATCTGCGCGGCAACTCCGCCGGCATTGATCCTTCCGCGTGGGAATCGCTTCGCCGCACCAAGGTATTTTTGAAGGCTCCGATCACGACACCGCAGGGTGGCGGGTTCAAGAGCCTCAACGTCACGACGCGTAAGGCGCTCGGCCTTTACGCGAACGTCCGTCCCTGCGTCTCGTATCATCCCTACGTGGGCACGAAGCATCCGAAGATGGACGTGGTCATCGTGCGTGAAAACGAGGAGGATGTTTATGGCGGCATCGAGCACCGCCAGACCATTGACGTGATGCAGTGCCTCAAGCTCATCTCTCGTCCCGGCACGGAAAAGATCGTCCAATACGCTTTCGACTACGCGCGCCGCAACGGCCGCAAGAAAGTCACCTGCTTCACGAAGGACAATATCATGAAGCTGACCGATGGCCTCTTTCACAAGGTTTTCGACGAAATCGGCGAGCATTATCCCGACATCGAAAAGGAACACTGGATCGTCGACATCGGCGCGGCGAAGCTCGCCGACACACCCGAAATTTTTGACGTCGTCGTCATGCCGAACCTTTACGGCGATATTCTTTCCGACGTCGCCGCGCAGATTGCCGGCTCGGTTGGCCTCGCAGGCTCCGCGAACATCGGCACCGAGGCCGCCATGTTCGAAGCCATTCACGGCTCCGCGCCGCGTCGCGCTGGACAAAACCTCGCGAATCCGTCGGGACTTTTCCTCGGCTCGATTCTGATGCTCGTTCACCTCGGCCAATACGAGGCCGCCGAGCGGGCGCACAACGCGTGGCTCAAGACGATCGAGGACGGCGTCCACACCTACGACATTTTCAAGGACGGCGTGAGCAAGGAAAAAGTGGGCACGAAGGAATTCGCTGAGGCCGTCGTCGCGCGCCTCGGGCAGACCCCGGAAAAGCTCAAGGTCGCCAGCTACGCCGCTGCCGCCGGAATGCCTGAAATCGTTGCCCCGACCTACGTTCGCGCCACCGAGAAAAAGGAGCTGACCGGCGTGGATGTGTTCATCGAGTTCCTCGGTCGCCCGAACGAACTTGCCGGGAAATTACAAGTGTTCGAAGACGACGGTCTGAAGCTGGAAATGCTCTCGAACCGCGGCATGGCGGTCTGGCCGAAAGGACACGCGGAAACCTTCTGCGTGGACGTGTATCGCTGCCGCTTCAACCTGCCGATCGCCGCGCCGAAACCGCTTGCTCACAAAGCAGTCATCTCGCTGCTCGAGCGCGTCACGGACGGCGGCCTCGAGTTCGTGAAAATGGAGTTGCTCTACAACTTCGACGGCACTCCCGGCTATTCGCTCGGCCAGGGGCAGTAAATCGCCGCTGCAAATTGATTACCAACGCTCAACGGGCGGACCGACAAGGTTCGCCCGTTTTGCTTTTGCGAGTCGCTGTTTCGTTAAATTCGCGAGAGGGGCAAAATCACCCTACACGACAAAAATCGGAGATTTAACCTGTTAACAATAAGTCATTTACATCAATACACTTCTTGACATTGGGTGTCTGCGGCTGTTTTCCATGCTAAATGCCTCTCTCATTGACCGTCTCCGCTCCGCCCTCCCTTGGAAAAACGCCCGGCTCGAATGCCTCGGGTACCTCATCGTTTCGATCCTGCGCAACCGCACCGTCAACCTCGTCAAGCTCTCTTAGGGGTGGCAAGAATGCGGAAGGGATGAAAAAGCAAATTCCTAGCGATGGAGGAAAAAGCAAATTCCTAGCAATACGAGTTCGTCGACAACGGTCACTCGCCCTGCGACCTCTACGCCCGTGAAGGCCGCCGCATCCTGGGCGACTTCGTGATGACGCAGCGCGACCTTTTTAAGGACATCGTCAAGCCCGACTCCATCGCCCTCGGCTGCTTCCCGGTGGACTCGCATGTCGTGCGCCGCCTCGCCACTCCAGATGGAAAGGAGGTCGTCAACGAAGGCGGCTTTCTCGTCATCCCGCCTATCTATGAGATCCAGTATCGTGCCCTCGTGCCGAAGGCCGCCGAGTGCGACAACCTCCTCGTCACCAGCGCCCTCAGCAGCTCCCGCGTGGCTTGCAACTCCCTCCGTGTCGAGCCCACCTGGATGATGCTCGGCGAGGCCGCCGGCATCGCCGCCGCGATGGCGCAGAAAGACAAAAAAACCGTGCAGCGAGTCAATGTCTCCGGGCTGCAAAAACGTTTGCAGGAAGCCGGCGTTCCGTTCAAGAACCATGAAGGTTCACTCGCCCTCTTTTCCGCCCTGCTGGAATCGCTCACGCAGTTTGCCGCCCCCGTCGGCTCCGGCCCCCGGGGTGAGTTGGGAGTGGAGGGGGTGAAACGCAAATCCCGAGCAGGTGGCGGGGTTGACAAAGTAAATTCCGAGCAGAGCATTGCCCCTTGAATTGGTGACCGTCCGCGGTTTGCTTGAGGAGGAATAAGATGAAAAAACAACTGGCTCTGACATTTCTGTTCCTGGCGCTTTTTATCGGCAAGGCGCTCGGATGGGGCAGCGGACATGACGATCAGACGCGATTGATGTTCGAGATGTTGCCAAGCGAGATTCAGGCGATCCTGTCCGAAGAGCAGCGCGACGAACTGATCCGGCATTACTCGCACTTCCCCGACTCGGGCGGCGATCTCGACCCCGGAAAGATCGGTGAAAAAGGCTATGCGTTCGCTGTCGGGCACGACGTCAAGGGTGTCTACGGCTTTCATGGCTCGAAGGGCAAGGCCACTGCGTTCGTCCTTCTCACCCGCGCGTTCGCCGGGAACGACCCGGACCTTGCCGCGCTCTGGATGGGCACGATCGTGCACAGTATCGGCGACGAAGCCGCCTGCAACCACGACCCGCTGGTCAGTTACATCACTTACGCCTTCAAAGCATATGGCATTCCCATGGAGATGGGAACCGGGCTGGATTATTCCGACGTGGCGAAAACCGAAGAAGGCAAGGCCGTCGTTGCCGAATTGGCGAAAAATTTCAAGCCCGCCATTATATCCGAAAACCCGGAGGAGGCGCTTCGCTACCTGCTCATGTCCGAGGCCGAAGGCAATGCGTTCATGACCAGCCGGGGTGCCACGATCGCCGCCGCTTATAAACCCGCAGCATCGGAGCAAACGGTAGCCGAAGCACGGCGGGCGCTGGCCGAACTGGGGCAATACGGCGCGGAGCGGGCCGCCAACGTGATCCTTACCGCCTGGCACTACGCGAAGCAGGGAAAGGCCGCCACGCTCGACTTCGACGAGGAATTGCTGAAAAAAGCGGAGGAGGCGGAAAAGGCCTTCATCGCCGCACGGTCGTTGTCGAGCGACTCGATATTCACGGGTCTGCTCGACGGCGCGCAATCCGGTCCCGCCGTGGGCGTGCTCATAGAACCGTCGCAGAAAATGAACCGGAGCTATCTTGGTTTCAGCTCGAAGTATATCTCGGCGGCGGCGATGCGGGCCATGAAAGAAAACGGAATCCCCTGGCGGGCCGTGGACCTGCGTACGATGGACCCGGAGAATCCGCCGACCGTCGCCGATATGCCGGTCATGATGGTCTGCTCCGGCGGGGCGCGTTTGCCCCAACCGGCCTTGGACGCGCTGAAAATCTACGTGAAGGAAGGCGGCAAGCTCCTCTGGATCGGGGGACGGGACAGTGGATTGCTGGGGGATTTATCCAAATCGCTCGCGCCGGCGGACGACGCGGATCTGCCGGTTCTCGGGAAATACGGCGCCGGGAACGACGATACGATAAAGAAAGCATCCATGTTGTTCAAAGGTCCTCTCGCCGCCGCGCTGAGCGCAGAACCTTTTCCGTTCCTGCGAAACCCGAATACGAAGGCAGGCTGGCAAAAACCGTATTGTCCCTACCAGATCGACGTAACCCGACCGAATCTGAAACCGCTGGCGATTCTAAAAGTTGGCGAAAAAACCTTTCCGGTGGCGGCGGCACTGGAAGACGCCGGGGAAACAGCACACGTATTCATCCCCGAATACCTGGTCGCGCCGTTTTTACTGACGCCCGCACTGGAACTTCAGGATGTCTCGATGCCGCTTTTCGATTCCGTGGGAGCCAAGGTGTTCTTATCATGTTTGAAAGCCCTCGATTCGTCATTTGCGGGAAAAAGTCGGTGACGTCGTCGCCTCCCGATGAAAAGCGGTCCCGGCTCGGCGCAGCCGGGCGCCGGGTGCCGGACGGGGCAGGCAATATTCCTCGTCTTTCTCCAGTAGTCGGCCGTCGCAAACAGGAGGGGGCGAGCGGACGAATTGTCAAGAAATGCTGCTGACCCTGAGATCGACCCAGACAATGCCCCTGCCTCGCGGGGACAGGGGAAAAATCCCCATTGGCTCGTTACGATCACGAGCGAAGACCCCGTTTCACGGACTTGCGCATTCCCCCGAACGCGTCACCCTTTCCCCCATGAAGTTCCCGCTTGCTACCTCCCTCGCCCTCTGGCGAGAGGAGAACGGTCAGTGGCGTTTCCCCGCTTGGCAGTCCTGCCGTCTCCCTGCTGAAACCACTCCCTGAAGCAACATGCCGTCGATTCGTATTCTCCCTCTAGTTTTCGCGGTCTTTCTCGCCGCCACGACCGGCCCCGCGAGCGGCGAGACCCCCGAATCGCGTTTTGCGGAAATGGCACCGGACGAAGTCACTGCCTTCGAGAAAGAGGTGCTGCGCCAGGTCGCCGATCTCGCTTTGATTCCGCCGAACCTGAACACCGCGCCTCTGCCGGAATACGACTACGATCAGCTCGATTTCGCGATGAACGGCGGCATCGCCCGCACCCCCGGCGGGCGGCTCTGGGCGGCCTGGATCGCCGGGTATGACGGCCCCGAAGCCTTTCTCGTGGCAGCGACAAGCGACGACGACGGCGACTCCTGGTCGAAGCCGCGCCTTGTCATCGACAGTCATTCGCCCACTTTGCCGATGGATCGCAGCGTCATCATCGGCAATTTCTGGACCGATCCGCTCGGGCGTCTCTGGATTTTCTTCGATCAGTCCATGCACCATTTCGACGGACGGGGCGGTCTCTGGGCCGCGGTCTGCGACGACCCCGATGCAGACGAGCCGACCTGGTCGGATCCGCGACGAATCTGGCACGGCTCGATGCTGAACAAGCCTACCGTGCTGTCCACCGGAGAGTGGATGCTCCCGGTGCAACTGCTCGTTCATCGCAAGGGCATCGGACCTTTTGTTGACGGAGTCTTTCCCGGACTCGATCCGCTGCGGGGCGCGAATGTCTTTGTTTCGAGCGATCAGGGGGAGACCTGGGAACGTCGCGGCATGGCGAGTTTTCCGAATCCTAGCTGGTTCGAGCACATGATCGTGGAAATGCGCGACGGTTCCCTCTGGATGTTGGCTCGCACCACCGAGGGCATGATGCAGAGTTTTTCCAAAGACGGGGGACGGACATGGTCGGAAGCGACCTTTCCCGAGGGCATCAAACACCCGGCGGCGAGATTTCATGTTCGTCGTCTCGCCTCCGATCGCATCCTCCTGATTAAACATGGGGAAAAACTCGACGTTTTGGAGGGTCGCAGCAAAATCACCGCGTGGCTTTCCGACGACGAGGGGAAAACCTGGCAAGGCGGCTTGATGCTCGACGAGCGCCGCAGCATCTCCTACCCCGACGGTTTCCAGGCTCCCGACGGCACGATCTACCTCACCTACGACCACAATCGCACCACCGACGCGGAGATCTACATGGCCCGCTTCACGGAGGAGGATGTCCTCGCCAAAGAGCTGTCGGGACCAAAGTCACGGCTCAGGATACTCGTGAGCCGGGCGATGAAGGGCAAAGAAAACGCTACGCCTGCACCGTGATTCTCATTTCATCATTCAATCATAAAACTATATCATGTCACACGCTGAAAATACAATCACCGTATCGATCATTTCCATGATCACTTCATTCGCGATGGCACAGGAAACTCTCCCGCCCGTGTGGGAATTATCCAGCAACGAGATTCCTGCAGAACTGCAATCGGGAAATATCGAAAAAGTGGACGGCAACATTGCACTCACGGATGGCGCTGCTTTTGCCATTCCCGCCGCCGCCTTCAAGAACCCTAAAAATTTCACGGTTCAGGTGACGGCATCGATAATTCGCCGGTTATTTATTCGGCTGTAAATTATTTAATTGCTGTATTTTTCGTGTTTTAAACATTTGATTGTAAATACTGTATCTGATTATTAGCCGTCCCTTTGAAATACTGAATGTAGGGTTGGCGTCGTTCTCCGCGGAATCAGGGAGAGGGAACTCCGTTCAAAAGGTCTATGAGCAGTGGCACCGCCTTACCGCGTCGGCCCCCGCCGCCCTCTAGTCCTCGGGCCTGCCTGCGGACAAGATCGAGGAGATCCGGCAGGCGACGACGCGGTAAGGCAAAGAGGGGCTCTCTTGCAAAGATTGGGATTGCCTTCCCGGCACGCGATCGGCTACGATGCCCTCCATGAAGACGCTTCCCCTCCTCGCCTCGCTCGCCGTCCTCGCCACCACCGCCGCCCGGGCGCAGTTCCCGAACTTCCCCGCCGCCGACCGGGTGCTGGGGGCGACGGATTTCACGACCGGCGGCACCGCCGCCGCGACGCCGGCGGGTTTGTTTTTTCCGACCGGTCTGGCGATCGATCCGCTCACGGGCAAGCTCTTTGTCGGCTCGACGATCCAGAACCGCGTCCTCCGTTTCCCCGACGTCGCCTCCCTCGCGAACGGAGCAAACGCCGAGGTCGCCTTCGGCCAGGCCAATTTCTCCGGCACGTCCAGCGGCAACACCGCCACGAAGTTCAATGGACCCTACGGCGTGCACGTCGATGTCAAAGGGCGGCTCTGGGTGGCGGACTTCAGCAACAACCGCGTCCTCATGTTCCTGGGGGCCTAGACGCTGCCCGGCTTCGGCTCGACGCCCGACCTCGTCCTCGGCCAGCCGGATTTCACCACTTTCTCGACGGGACTCTCGGCGATAAAGATGAACAGCCCGATCGGAGTCTTCGTCGATGCCGCCGACAACCTCTGGGTCGCGGACTCAAGCAACCAACGCGTCCTTAAGTTCGCCGCCGTCTCCGGCCTTAGCAACGGGGCGGCCGCGACGGCCGTGCTCGGGCAGCCGGACTTCCTCACCAGTATACCCACGACCAGCCCCACCGGGATGCGGCTCCCCAGGTCCATGACGGTGGATGAAGGCGGCGATGCGGCGGGAACTCCCGTGGGCAGCGCGACGCGTTTTTGGACACGGCGCTTTTTCGCCGGCGGCGGGGGTTGTTTGAGCTGGCAGCAGCACCCGATCCGGTTCATGCTCGCAGAGATGACTTCCCTCTCCCGCCGCTCCCTCCTCACCCGACTAGGCCTCGCTCTCGGGGCGACCGCTGTGGGTGTCCACGCCGCCGACCGGCCGGCGCGCATCCTTCTGCGTTCCTCGTGGCAGACGGTCAACATCGGCGACATCGCCCACACTCCCGGGGTGCTCCACCTCCTCGAGCAACATCTCCCCGACGCGGAGATCACGCTCTGGCCGAGCCTCCTCGACAATGGCGTCGACGAGCTGCTCATGACCCGTTTTCCCAAACTGAAAATCGCGCAGGGCGCTGAGGCACTCGAGGCGGCCTTTGCAGATTGCGACTTCCTCCTCCACGGCTCGGGCCCCTCGCTCGTCGCGCAGAAGGACGTCGTGCGTTGGAGCGAAGCAACCGGCAAACCCTATGGGGTCTACGGCATAACCCTCCCTAAAAAAGGCTCGGCCTCGACCACAGAGACGCCTGACGAAATATTTCAAAAAACGATCGCGGTGCTGAGCGGAGCGCGCTTTGTCTTTTTCCGCGACTCCCATTCACTCGCCCTCGCGAGGGCGGAGGGCTGCACCTCGCCGGTGATGGAGTTCGGACCCGACGGGGCCTTCGCCTGTGATCTGAAGGACGATGAAAAGGCGACCGCTTTTCTCAGAGCGAATGACCTCGAGGAAGGCAAATTTCTCTGCTGCATTCCCCGCCTGCGCTACACCCCTTACTGGCTCATCAAAAACCTGCCTCGGGACGAGGTCAAGCAGGCCCGCAACGACGAGAAGAAAGAGCAAGACCACGCCCCGCACATCGAGGCGATCAAACGGGTCATCGCGGAGACCGACCTCAAGATCCTCCTCTGTCCCGAGGACCGCACGCAGATGCAAGTGGGCAAAGATGTCATCTACGACCTGCTCCCCGACGAGATCAAAGACCGCGTCGTCTGGCGTCCCGATTACTGGCTCACGGGTGAAGCGCTCAGCGTCTACGTGCGCAGCGCGGGCCTCTTCGGGAACGAGATGCACTCGCCCATCATGTGCATCGGTCAGGGTATCCCCGCGATCGTCTGCCGCTGGTCAGAACAGACGTCGAAAGGCTACATGTGGGAAGACATCGGTCTCGGTGAGTGGCTCTTCGATTTCGACAAAGAGGCCGACCGCGCCCGCCTCCCCGACACCGTCATCGCGATGGCGAAAGACCCCGCCGCCGCCAAAGCCAAGGCTGCCGAGGGACGCCTCGCCGTCGAGAAACGCCAGCGCGAGACGATGGCGGTGCTGGCGAATGAGCTTGAGGCGTGAGAGAGACCTTTGCCGAGAGCGCAGGGGGACGCGCCGGGGAAAAGATTTGCCGCGGAGTTGTTAGGGGGAGAGTGAGGCGTAGGACTTGTCAAAAGGATTAGGACGCTTCTTTTCGGACACCCATCACGATTATACTAGAACAACTGCGGGTCAGTATATTGTCAGCCCAGGCCGACTGCGCGCAGCGGAAGTACCGGTTCCACCCCTCCCCGAACAATGCCGCATGGGTGACGTTTCCCCTCTCCATTGCGGACGATGCCGAGCCCGGAGTGAGCGTCATCACCGCCGACATCGCCAGCGACGATTTTAATCTGAAACAATGGGCCGAGGCGCTGGTGAAGATCGAGTGAGGGGGGGCTTGTGCCTGTTGAAAAACGATCCGGGCTTGATTTTTTTGATTGATTTTGAGGCAGAAATTCGGAATTCTACATTCAAACCTTGTCGGATGAATAGTTTCAGTCATTTTCTCACGGCTCACGGCTCACGGCTCACGGCTCACGGCTCACGGCTCACGGCCTTGGTTTCGTTTCTTTTTCTGACAGTGACGGTGTCTGCGCAGCGCTTTGTTCCGCCACTGAATGAGTGGTCCACTCCTGCGACCGGCCACGCTCTTGCCGCTGGGTCCCTAAACGGCATGTCGGCTACTGCTACAGGTTCGTTGAACGATGGTGCTATCACTGATAGCGGTTTCTTTCGGCATCGATCAGTAGGCGAAGGCGATGATATTCGGGTGTGTCTCGCCTCGGTCTCTGCGACGGGCATCTCCGGAGCGATGATCCGCGACAGCGACGCACCCGACTCGGCTTTTG
>Ga0209702_10003975_pt1 | contig 22313 bp, 18 predicted proteins | sample FRY01_FD_187210 | JGI IMG/M metagenome (GOLD analysis project Ga0209702, IMG submission 187210) | Freshwater microbial communities from Lake Fryxell liftoff mats and glacier meltwater in Antarctica - FRY-01 (SPAdes) (version 2) | ecosystem: Environmental > Aquatic > Freshwater > Ice > Glacier... | reverse complement strand
AAATTCAGTGCAATCGATTTTCCATTTTTTAGATAATCAAAGCAGTTTGAGCGATGATTTGAAGATTATTGCAGGCTTTCCGAAAGGGCCGTTTTTGCGGGCGCTGGGGAGATGGATTGGGAGGTGGCTTGGGAGGGGCTAGATCAAGATACTCAGGAATATACACTTGTTATGTGTTTTTGAATTTTCAAGGGTGGTTTTACTCTGTTTTCACCGGAATTTATTATTTCTCAATACCTTTTTCCGGAGTTATGGATATTTGAATAAATTGGGCATGGAAGCGGGTTTTTAGAGAGATGGACCTTAAAGCCAACAGTATTACGACCATCAATAAACGAGCGCTATAACTAAAATTTGAACTTTAACTCAAAGACAAACAATTTTAACAAGTGACCAAGCACACACAAACACTATAACAATGGGACAACAGAGTACTAGGCAACTTGCAGTACATCGTGAAAAGTTTAGAATTGTAAGGCTTTGAAATGTTAAACCTTTAAAAGCGAAACCCACTAGTTTGAATTGCTTCAGGAACTAATGGTAATAAGATGCTGCGAGGATAAAGTAAAATTTTGAAAATGCAAACAAAATCAAAAAATAATGAGACATAGTGATTTTGGCAGGATACTGACCAATGCCAGAATAAACCGCTATTTATTTGCATGCAGTGGCAACACACGTAAGGCAATGACGCTTAATAGAAAGAATTTACAACTTTAGTTTTGATTCTGTCACAATTTGGGCAATGACCAAAAAACATTCAGGAATTACGAAGTATTTTTTCTAGGAGTATTTCGCTGACAGAGCAATTGCACACGCCATTAAAACATAGAAGACAAAAATATATAAAACGCCTCTCAGCATAAGAGAAGATTTTAATTTGGTTCCGCACAATAGCAAGTCTATCTATAAAGGATAGCAAGCTAACTGCACAACTCTTAACCTTTCTTTCCCGCTTGAAAATCATGCAATGAACCTGTTTTTGCAGCAAACCGTTAAGTATTGGCTCTGAAATTTTCTTTTTATGTATTTCGGAGGGTATCTAATTTTTCAAACATCACAGTCTTTAATCAGCTCATCGATATTTTAGGCTTTTTGTCGAAAAATCTGGGCCTAGAGGTTTTGCAACAATTTGCCGACAAACAAAAAAATATTGCTACAAAATTGATGCTACATTTAAAATGTAGCACAAAAAATGTAGCATGAAAAGAAGGGATTCAACACGAATTTAGATTGAACAGAAAAGAATCACGCTCCCTTAACCCGGGTTTTGGTTGAATAGTTACGGCTTAACGCAGGAACTCCTATCCAATGGTAATATTCACATTGGTTACACACAAGGATTTCAAATTGAAACACTCGGCATAGGTGAACTTATAGAAGGCAAGCAACGCCGCTCTAATTCTCAGTCAACAATTATTCAAAGCAGCACTTGGACTACATCAACAGAGTTTGTTCTATGTTGGAAGCTGTCTCAGTCAACGATTATTCAAAGCAGCACTTGGACAAAACTGCCTACGATGCTTTGTCGCCAAAAACGGTCTCAGTCAACGATTATTCAAAGCAGCACTTGGACATACTAATGTGTGCCTAGTAGCCGGAGTATCAGGTCTCAGTCAACGATTATTCAAAGCAGCACTTGGACATTAAAGTTGAAGACATTGTCAGTGAGGTGAACGGTCTCAGTCAACGATTATTCAAAGCAGCACTTGGACTATCAAATCCATATAAAGGCAGGCGTTCAATCCGTCTCAGTCAACGATTATTCAAAGCAGCACTTGGACCGTTCAGTATTTGAACGTTGTTAACCCAATTGTGTCTCAGTCAACGATTATTCAAAGCAGCACTTGGACAATTTTGTTCTCCTTTTCGAAGGAGCCGTTATAGTCTCAGTCAACGATTATTCAAAGCAGCACTTGGACCAACAAAACGAGCGAAGACGCATTTTCTTTTAAGTCTCAGTCAACGATTATTCAAAGCAGCACTTGGACCATTCAGTTAGCTAATGGTCGTACATTACTATTGGTCTCAGTCAACGATTATTCAAAGCAGCACTTGGACGCAATAGGTGAAATGTAAAAATGTTGCGAGTAAGGTCTCAGTCAACGATTATTCAAAGCAGCACTTGGACATGCACTCGAATACCTTTAAACGATATACCCCGTCTCAGTCAACGATTATTCAAAGCAGCACTTGGACGAGGGAAATAAGACGTCTGAGGACGCTTATAGGTCTCAGTCAACGATTATTCAAAGCAGCACTTGGACGAAATAAATGCCATTTTTGATGGGAGTGAAAAGTCTCAGTCAACGATTATTCAAAGCAGCACTTGGACAGAATACCTAAAGATGGCTCCAACTGACGGAGGGTCTCAGTCAACGATTATTCAAAGCAGCACTTGGACTTAGGCGGGGAAATTGAATTAATAAGCTATTCAAGTCTCAGTCAACGATTATTCAAAGCAGCACTTGGACCAATGGCGACGACAAAGTAGCTAAAAGGATAATGTCTCAGTCAACGATTATTCAAAGCAGCACTTGGACCTGATGGAGTCTCTTTATTGCGAAGGGGAAAGTGTCTCAGTCAACGATTATTCAAAGCAGCACTTGGACAAAGGGCTTTGAGTCCGTAAATCCCCATTTAACTGTCTCAGTCAACGATTATTCAAAGCAGCACTTGGACACAACAAATTATTGATACTCTTAATAAAGATGGTCTCAGTCAACGATTATTCAAAGCAGCACTTGGACATACGAAGGTATGGTTTGCACAGATTTCCAGAAGTCTCAGTCAACGATTATTCAAAGCAGCACTTGGACAAATTAAAAACCGTGTACCATCATGATGAAAAGTCTCAGTCAACGATTATTCAAAGCAGCACTTGGACTCACATCGCCGCAGGGGGTGGCGATCGCACGACGTCTCAGTCAACGATTATTCAAAGCAGCACTTGGACTGGGAAGATGGCACTTGGGAAGGCGGCACTTGGTCTCAGTCAACGATTATTCAAAGCAGCACTTGGACCACACTATCTGTATGCCCAAAGCGGCATAATCCGTCTCAGTCAACGATTATTCAAAGCAGCACTTGGACAGTAGAGAATTGCTTCTTGACAACAAAAAAAAAGTCTCAGTCAACGATTATTCAAAGCAGCACTTGGACCGACAAGTTCGCGCGTGGTGGATACTCTGGCTCGAGTCTCAGTCAACGATTATTCAAAGCAGCACTTGGACAAAGAGTACTGGGAGCAAATCAATGGGCTAGAGAAGTCTCAGTCAACGATTATTCAAAGCAGCACTTGGACACTCAATGAATTTGAGGGTATGGCCTTACAAAGTCTCAGTCAACGATTATTCAAAGCAGCACTTGGACAAACAAGTAAAAGCTATAGTTAAAGATCTTAAAGGTCTCAGTCAACGATTATTCAAAGCAGCACTTGGACTGATGGAATGACTGCTGAAATAATAGCAGAACGTCTCAGTCAACGATTATTCAAAGCAGCACTTGGACTGTCCAATGGGCGAACTCTATTGTTAACACAGTGTCTCAGTCAACGATTATTCAAAGCAGCACTTGGACAGTCCCAAAGAGTATTGGGAAGGCATCAATGGCCGTCTCAGTCAACGATTATTCAAAGCAGCACTTGGACAAGGACGCGGATAAAAAAACGCATCCATGTATGTCTCAGTCAACGATTATTCAAAGCAGCACTTGGACTGAAAATACCAGTTTGCTTCTATCTTCAGACAAGGTCTCAGTCAACGATTATTCAAAGCAGCACTTGGACAGAATACTGGGAAGGCATTAATGGACTTGAAAAGTCTCAGTCAACGATTATTCAAAGCAGCACTTGGACTAATAAAGAAGAAATTCAGGAATTTCTCTCAAAGTCTCAGTCAACGATTATTCAAAGCAGCACTTGGACGAAATGTAACTGCTTTATCCTCGATTGAAGACAAGTCTCAGTCAACGATTATTCAAAGCAGCACTTGGACACATCTAACGGTTTCCCAAAGGGGAACCCACACGTCTCAGTCAACGATTATTCAAAGCAGCACTTGGACGAAATAGTTGCTTCTGCTGCTGCTCCTGTTGTGTCTCAGTCAACGATTATTCAAAGCAGCACTTGGACTCGTTTCACGACCTGACAGTTCGGAATACGGCTGTCTCAGTCAACGATTATTCAAAGCAGCACTTGGACTATATGGAGCAAAACGAGGAAATGAGCGGAAAGGGTCTCAGTCAACGATTATTCAAAGCAGCACTTGGACAAGTGGGACAAAAAGTCACCCTTACGGGTGCATGTCTCAGTCAACGATTATTCAAAGCAGCACTTGGACTTATTGGAACAGGTCATAAAATTCACGTTGATAGTCTCAGTCAACGATTATTCAAAGCAGCACTTGGACATAAAACTATATTTACCCCAATGAAAGTAATCGTCTCAGTCAACGATTATTCAAAGCAGCACTTGGACACTTACAGGCGGGGTTAAATCCGCTAATGCAGAGTCTCAGTCAACGATTATTCAAAGCAGCACTTGGACCGGCTGATCTAATTGAAAAGATTCCGCAAGAGGTCTCAGTCAACGATTATTCAAAGCAGCACTTGGACACGTACTCAGAGTCATGACCCAACTGATTGGAAGTCTCAGTCAACGATTATTCAAAGCAGCACTTGGACCAGTAAATCGCATCAGAGAAGGAACATTACCCAAGTCTCAGTCAACGATTATTCAAAGCAGCACTTGGACTTTTATCTTCGGACAAAGAAGAGATTCGGAAGTTGTCTCAGTCAACGATTATTCAAAGCAGCACTTGGACTGATAAACTCAAACGATTCAAGCATCATATCCTGTCTCAGTCAACGATTATTCAAAGCAGCACTTGGACTTTGCGAAAAAGCTCCATATATAGAGCAAAACGAGTCTCAGTCAACGATTATTCAAAGCAGCACTTGGACTAGCAAATACCGTGTGACTACTGGGTATAACCAGTCTCAGTCAACGATTATTCAAAGCAGCACTTGGACAAAGATTCAGAAGGTAATAAAACTTCTGATTTAGTCTCAGTCAACGATTATTCAAAGCAGCACTTGGACGGATTGATAGCCCTGCTCGAAGCAGGATACTCGTCTCAGTCAACGATTATTCAAAGCAGCACTTGGACAAGTTGAAGCCTCTTCTGCTAGGTCTGCCATTTGTCTCAGTCAACGATTATTCAAAGCAGCACTTGGACTTTACTGGTAAAATCGAAAATAAGTTAAGAAAGTCTCAGTCAACGATTATTCAAAGCAGCACTTGGACATATGAAAATATGACTTGCACAGATTACCAGAAGTCTCAGTCAACGATTATTCAAAGCAGCACTTGGACAGTCAGTCCTGGCAATTGAGTGCTCTAGCCAAGGGGAGCAATTTTCCCCATTTAGCTTGTGCTTTAAGTTCATCTACATCTTCATAACCAAACATTGGTTTTTCAATATAGTCACGATAGTTATCATCCCATCCGCCAGAACCACTACTACCATTTAAACTTGTTAATCTAGCATTTTTATTTCTTTGAGAATAAAATTCAAAATCTATTATAATTGCTCCGCTACTATCATATTTCTTAGGTTCACATGGCGCTATAGGAAAAGCTTTTATAACACTCTCAAATTCTTGGTTAGCATAAACCATGGTTTGAGTAGATGGAGACACAGTGTCATCAGTTAATCCTGATGACGCAGTAGATGCTTTGATACAGTTGTACAACTTGAGATTGTACAAGTCACTTGATGCGTCATTTGATACAGGTGTACAACCTGAGATTGTACAACTTAGGATTACAAATAATCCCAGTAAGGCAAATAAATAATTTCTCATTTTTGAGATGATTTGAGGGTTAATAAATAAAACGAATAAAAAAATTGTTGTAGATATTCTAAGTCTCAGTCAACGATTATTCAAAGCAGCACTTGGACAGATTGACACGATTATTGGAAATGAGGAATCAGTCTCAGTCAACGATTATTCAAAGCAGCACTTGGACAGTATTCACTCATTGACAAATCAGGACAAAAAGTCTCAGTCAACGATTATTCAAAGCAGCACTTGGACAAAAAAGTGGAGTGCTAAAAAATACTGGGAAAGGTCTCAGTCAACGATTATTCAAAGCAGCACTTGGACCTGCGCCTGTTGTAATGGCTGCGCCTGTTGTAGTCTCAGTCAACGATTATTCAAAGCAGCACTTGGACGAAAGACTGGATGTATTTCCATAACTCGTACTGGTCTCAGTCAACGATTATTCAAAGCAGCACTTGGACAAGGAGCTGTTAGGCTTGGTTGTAACATAGACGCGTCTCAGTCAACGATTATTCAAAGCAGCACTTGGACTGGCGAACGCGGTTACTATGTAATAGATCCAACAGTCTCAGTCAACGATTATTCAAAGCAGCACTTGGACGTCAGAAATGTACCTTGACTGGGGGTAGTTACGTCTCAGTCAACGATTATTCAAAGCAGCACTTGGACCGTAGAAATGATGGAAGAGCCTAGTGGCATCTGGTCTCAGTCAACGATTATTCAAAGCAGCACTTGGACATAATGTAAAGGTCAAATCTCAATTAGAAGAGGTCTCAGTCAACGATTATTCAAAGCAGCACTTGGACGAGTAAGTCCACAGTTTACCGAATAAAAACGGGTCTCAGTCAACGATTATTCAAAGCAGCACTTGGACAGGTAGTTTTCGTATAAACCTCAAGTCCAATTACTTAGGGACAAATCGCCAAAAATAGAAAGCTCATTTTCTGCATTTGGCGGTAAACTGGCTCAAATATACAAAACCTTTATATCATGCAAAATCCAAGGAATGTCGGGAGCCGTCCCCAAACTTTTCAGCTTCCTAAAAGAACTGTCGCTGATGTCTATTACATATACCCGATCAAATTCGTTAGCAAACTTTTTATAAAGTTCATTCAAACGATGCCATGTGCCATCCCAAATCGCCGGACTCTGTTTGCCTACAAATACACTGTATTGAATCCGGTCTAAACCACGCTCCTCTAAAATTTTGGCTATCTTATCACGCTTTTTGTCGTTCGCTATATCATACATTACAAGTTTAACCATAACTAATTTATTTATGAGTTCTTTCTCTTTACATTGTTTTGCAGTAGTTTTTATAGCTTGAACTTGATTTTTAACTATAATTTCGGCTCAAAAGCCATTATTCGCGTTGCCAATTTGGAAAACATTACTTGTATATGTGTCTTTTTACTGCCGCGTTTTCCCTCAAAATCAATCACCTGATCCATCATTTCAAAATAAGCCGGAATAAATACTTTCTTTCCTAAAGCGTTCAGCCATATTCCGCTCTCCTTTGATTCAAAATACTCCGATTTAATTTCTCCTGATAAAAACATGTCCACTACCAAACGATCAACCCAAGGCCTAAATGGCTCCACTCCGTCAAATACAAGTGCCGGACGTTTGTATCCCTCTGCATGCATAACGCCCACTGCAGGGTCTAGTCCAACAGTTAAGATCGCAGTTTCAACTATGGCGTATAACATTCCGTAGCCATAATTTAAAAGTGCATTAAACTGATCCGTGGCTGGTTGTCGTGTTCTTTTGGCTGCATCAGTCAACTGACCTAAATGCTCAAAAACCAATTTCCAATAAAGTTTTGCAGATTCTGCTTCCAACACTCTCAAACGGGCAATTCCCGGCAACTCATTTTGCAAAATGTTAATGATTTCAGAAATCCTGTTTATCTCAACAATTCCTTTCTTTTTTGAATTTGATGGTGATGCCATGTGGCGGTATATTTTAAGTTGGCCCTGTATTTTAATTGCCAATAATTCAGCCATCCACTTTTCTGAGCTTGTACTTTCACTGAAGTACAATTGCTTTCTACGAAGTGATGGAAGGTTCCCAAGAACTGCCTTCCATAAGCGTGTTTTTACTCTGCCCGCAGAATTAAAAAATAAAAGCGGAATATCATGATCATTAGCCAAAAGAATAGCTGGCGAACTAATATTGCAGGGTTTAAGAATGTGAAGTGCGGTAACACGCAATGGACTAATATGCCGTATTTCTTCATCGTGAATGATTCGGAATTTTCGGTTTTCTTTATCAATGCTAACACCGTATTGATTAATAAGTATAATCATTGCTATAAAATTAACGTCATTAAAAAATGTATTTATTTCTTTGCTATGATACTCCTTTTAGTTGCTTATTTTTTAACATTAGACTGACGTAAATCATGGCAGAAATTCATAAGGAACATCAAGCCAACTAATAGCCTGATCTTTTAGATCAGGGGCTATGGCTGACTCAAAATCATGATACAGTAAGTTCATTTTAGTAGCGTTCTGCCTGTCAACCATTCCGGCGAAATTAAGCTTGCCTCTTATCTCCTGCTCAAATCGCTGTAATTTAATATTCTTGTGGCCCGAATCATAACGCATATCAATCAATTTAGCTGCCGCTAATCTTTTTATCTCGCCTTGCAAATCATTCAAGTAGTTTTGTGGTAATTCCACTTCTTCAGCACCTACTACTAAACCGGTAACTATTTTGATATTTGATGGTTTATAGTGAAATACTTTCTTTTCATTTACAGTAAAACTATGATGAATAATAACTGAACGTATATATGCAAGGTCTTTTTCATTTAGTTCGAAGTGCGATGAAAAGCTAAGGTCATCTGCATAACGTGTGTAAGTGACATTTGCGGCTTCAGACCAGCTCATGAGTTCTGCATCCATTTCAAGACAGGCGAAATTAGAAAGAGCAGGAGAAGTTGGTGCGCCCATTGGCAATCGAGATTTCAATACCGACAGTGTACTAATTAACCGTATCACCTCTTCTTCTGCATTTGGTAAGAGTTTGCGATAAATATCATGTACTCTGGAAGCGGAAATGGCATGAAAAAAACTTAACAAATCTATATTAACCATATAAGCATTTCCAATGTGCCGAGATGCATTTGAAATAACATTGCGCTCCAATTCATTTCTAGTGCTGTAACAAAAGCCAAAAACGCTATCGGGCCTCCAACCATAATAAACGCACTGCAAATAATGGTTTAATATTCGGAGAACAGATTTTAATGGATACTGTGGATCTTCAATCTCCCTTAATCCACCCGATTTTTTTCTAATATGCCATCGCTTGTATGGCGGGTCGATAGAAAGTAGTTGAAGTTTGGAAAGTTCAATGCCCAAAAGCTCTACTAAGTCTGGATATTTAATGCAGTTTTCAAATTTCAAAACAGCTCTTTCAATGCCTGTTTTGTAATTGGGTTTTGTTGGTAATTTTTTCATATCCCAGTAATTAATACTATGAATATAACAAAATCAATTGAATATCAAAGCTTTAAACAGGCAAAGTCGAGTTGAAATCATCTTCTCCGCGACTAACAAGATTTAATTAAACAATGAGCGAGCGGTACTTGCCAGTTGCACTAACAACACCATGTCCAAAAGCTACTTTGCGTCCTATTCCAATGCCCTCTGGTAGAAGCGCAGTGCTAGCAAATTCAATATCGAACATGAGCAAAGATGCTCCAAATAACTGAATTCGTTCTATTTTGATTATATCCAATAATTTAGAATTTACTGGTCTCTCTTTAGGAATAGTCCAATTTACTCCTTTGGCAAAACTTACGATATAGTTATTGAGTTGATGCTCAACAAAATCTACCCTATCATGAAAACTTTGAAATTGATGATACTTTCGAGCATTATCAGGGTGCAATGGTATAATTTCATTTACGGTGTATATTGGCCAGTGTCCGGTGCTTATAGTATCAACCGTCTGCCTGAACTTTTCATCCCACTGCACTATCTCTAACTTTTTCTTTTTTTTATTAAGACTGTAATTCTCAAAAAGTCCCTCTGACCTCATTTTTAACAACAATTCAGCTCCTTGATTTATTCCAAAAACACTGTAATGAGCTCCAGATTTTCTGTATTGAATTAATGGGTATCTCTTAATTCTTTCTCCGTCAATTGTATTATGTTGATGCAGCAAATCGTCTTTACTCAATGCAGCAAAGGAGCCACGCCATTGATCCATAGGCACTTCTGAAGTTGATAAACTGAAAACTGCAGAAAGAGTTTGTAAATGTTGCGCCATATTAAGTACCTGCAGGGCCTGTATATTTAATAGCACTAATTTCTTTGTTTTTTGTAATTGCTGTTATTTCGCATTTTACAAATACTCCAATCTCAGCGCATCTAGGTAGTCCGGAACATACTAGCTCTATACTTTTTCCCTTAATATTAATCTCCACTTTTTTACTAACCGTATCAACAATTTTAGCATTAAGTTTCGCGCCTTTCTCGATTTTTCCTTTAAATTCATTGATTTCCGCAATAGTTGCTATGGGGTTTCTCGCATCAATAAATTCAAAAATCGGCCTATTGGAACCTTCTTCGTTTATGGGCAGCATATAGCCATACCCCAGTCTGGTTTTGGCCCCCACACCTAAATATTGTATGATTTCTGAGAATAGATTTAAAATTGTTTTATCATCAATGCTATTTCCTAAGACATCAATAGTGTGTAGTTTGAATTGAAAATTAAAAACTACCTCTGGCACTATACGTAAGAAGCGAAGTGGGACGGGCTCGGCAAACGGGTTGAGCCGGGGTTCTGATTTATGCAAATGTGGCGTTATATAGTCATCGCTAAAAATATTCTTATCGCTCTTTTCGATTATTGCGTCGTAAAAAACAAAACGCTCCGAAGATTTCCTGAAGCTTTTAGCATCGCGTTTGTTTGTGACTAAATTTTCGGAAGTATTAAGATTTTCAAAAATGCAATCTCTCAGTGCATAAGATAACTCTTCCTTTTCTTGGGGAGAATATTCTGTTTTTGCAGGCCGTGTTACCCCATTTTTAGTAAGAAATTGATGGATGTACTCTGCTTTTCTTTTATTGGCTTCTGTTTTAGCTTTTTTTACAGGGTCTGAGTCTGATTTGCCAATTTCTACAGGAAATCCACTTCTTAGAATTCCTTTAATAGTAGAACCGGGAATTACGGGCGAACCATAAGTAGGATCAAAATAAAAGCCAAGCTTTAGTTCGGACTGTATGCCTGCTTCATGATTGTAGCCGGAGCCAATGACTAAGCCGGGATAGGTCGTTTTTAAATGCAAACCAGCGTTTGCATTAACCATTAACGATCTCTCTGGAAGAGAAGATTGCAAAAAGAAATCCGAAATTCTCTTTTTCAGGCTCTCAACAGCCTCACTCTCGTTAGCACCGCCATTAAAATTAATCCATTGATCAAGTATATTATGGTTTGACACTGATATTGGATTCAATACGTGGCCGTTGAATAGATCTTTGTAATACAACCAGCCTAAATGATGTTCGCTCATAATATTAATTTTATTTAGCTTCAAATAAACGCAATGCCAATTTCAAGGCAATGGCGTTATTTAAAATTTCATCTTCTAAATGGTCCAGATTATCGTGAATTAAAAGGTAATCATACATTTTCCCATTCTGACTCATCATCGTCATTAGTGCAACCAATAAATGCTGACGATCGGTATTAGCTCCCCCTTTTTCTGAATAAAATGCTACTGTAGGTTTCAATCCGGATTGAAGAACAGAAGCACCAAAAGAAGAAATATAGCTCTTGAATTCTTTGTCGTATTTCCCCTCTTTAACTACACCGGCGTGCTTGAGTGCGGTTATAGCTAGATCAAGTTTTACACTGAAATTTTTCATATCATTATAACTTTTCAAATGAACACAATCCATATCCAATTGAAGCATTGGCTCCAATTTGAATTAACTCTTTGTCCAAATCAAATGTGACATTCTCTGGACGCATTAAACTAATTATAAATAGAGATTCTCTAGGAACCACCTCTTCATACCACAGATTAGAGCTGAGGCCATTTTCTAGGCAATTGCGGGCAATAACCGGCAAATGTTTACAACGGCCTTGAAAGTAATGATCAGATAAAACAGCTGCATTTTCTCCGAGGTATTTGGTAATATCGGTTTTGTGTAGCTCTGAAATTGCAGGTTCAATTTTGCTTACTTCTTGGTCTTCGATCCATCGGACTTCTTCTGTTCCGAATAAAAAATTGTTCTCAGAACCTAACTGAATAATCGTGTTTAAAACCTTAATAAAGTTATCCGGTAAGGCGCATGATGAAAGCGTACTTGTTAACTGTTTGAGATGTTCTTTTGAGGTGCAATTATGAAAAGGTTTACCCGAACTTCTCACTGGAAGGGATAACAAATGGGCTTGTAAAAACCTTACTTTTCCTGGAGATAGTTGTCTACTTTTCGAATCCGAGCCAAAGATTTCTGTGATATCAATTCCCTTTGGATTGTTGTTTTCGAAATGTTCTCTGCATGCTCCTTTGATACTACTGCTATGAATGCAAGGCACATTAGTGGTAGCATCACGTTGCACAAGATTATCAATAACCCCATAATTTTCAGCGCCGCTGCCAACATGTAAATGTGTAATACAGCGAATGAGGTAGTGGTCAAATATATACTTTGTCATGTTCTAAAAATTTAAATGCTTTTAAATTGAAAGTGATTATAGCCAATGGTTCTAAATGCGTCATTATTCAGCAATTCCTGCGCTTTTTTCACATATTTTTCATCAAAATAAAATACCGAACCTCTTGTAGCGAGAGTGTATCTGTCCCCCCAAGATCTCGCACTCTCATTTTCCTTCTCCCCTTTATTGTTAACGTTATAGTGTAATGTTGTTTCTCGTTTTCCAGCTACTTCCTTAATTCTAGATTGAATATTGCGAAACATGTTATTCTTAATCACAGCCTTTTTGCTGTTCATCAAAAAATCAAAAGGAATATATGCATCGCTCAATAAACTAATTCTGCTTAAACCACTTTGGTTCAAGTCCTCATTATACATATTGATAGTTGACTCATTGTAAAACTCTTTCTGTTGAATTTCAAGAGTAAATGCAGAGCGTTGTCCCCCCATTAATACTTGAAAAGTGCCCAAATCGAACGCATGCTCACATGTTATCTCAAAAGCAAAGGCGATATCATATTCGGGTTTTATATAAGCATACTTCTGCCGATAATATGCTGACGAATCTTCTTCATTATCTATAGTTTTCTTTTTATCAATACCAGGCAATGCTTTGGTATGATCAAATATATTACTCTCTTCAAAAAAATCTTTTTCCAGAGGAAATTTCCAGCGGCAATACATCTTATCATTTTCCCAAATGTGCAATTGATCTTCAATGATATCGGTGTGATAACTGATTCTACCTTTTAGTGGCGATATGCTGTTTTTAGCTTCCGCATCCAAAGCCATCGGAAAGAGTGCTTTGTGTTTAATACAAGAATAAAGAAATAATGGAGAAATAGACTTTATTCTACCATAGTTCTGAGTGTTGCCAGTGAAACTCGAATTTCCTACAATTTCTGCTGCTAATTCACTCCGTTTAAAATCAAACACACCCCCTTTAATAACTCCCTCCTGTTCTAATATTAATTGCCTGCATAATCCTAGCAATGTGGTTTGTTGAGGATAAAATACTGAATCCTGCTGAAAATCCGTTCGGGCACCTAACCGGCTCATTTTTTCTTTTCCGAAAAAATATGGTTGCAGCGGTTTAAGTATGAATAAATATTTTGAAGGCATAGTCTTAATTTCTTTCGTCTTTAGATAAAATAAAGTGTACAATTCTCAAAAGTCCGTATAGTTGAGAAAACTTAGAACTGTTTCCCGAGGAATCTTTGTCTTTGCATTGGACAGACAAATCACTAATCAATTTGAGAAATTTCTTTCCTTCGCATGTTTTATGAATTGGTTCGTTGAACATGTTCTCTAGAAACACCAAACAATTTTTTTGGGCAGATTCCAATTCACTTCCAACTCCTTCAGAAAAAGAGGTCGATCTATCCAACAAATGAGCAAATGTTGGGTCATTTAGTTCATGTATGATGCCAGACATCAATTGTTCATTTTTGCCATGTTCATTGTCAGGAATATTAATAAGCTCATGAATCGTTTGTAGTATTTTCTCCCAATTACCATTGTTTTTATCAATTATAAAGTCAATTCTTTGACCACTATGTTTTTGAAAAGAAACAGCAATTTTGTTCTTCTTAGCTGCTTTGGCTTTATTATTGAGATTATCATCGGCTATTTTTACAAAATCTTTCAAAGGATGTTTGTAATATCCAATAGCTATACCCCAACTTAAAGTACTATCATGAAGCTTCGTTTTAAATTCCTTCTCTATATCAAGAATCATATCAAACACAGATTTGAGTTTAGGCGGAGTACCTGTTTGCAAAGCCGCTACAGGGGCGAAAAAAAACAAGTCGTCACCACCGGCAAATACAGGTTCTGCTCCATAGTTAACACCTTTTTCAACACCCTCAGTGCAGAATTCACTCAAATCAGTAGTCAACTTTTCTAATACTGTTGAATCATCAAAACTATCCTTCACTTTTGTATTCATTCCATCCCCATCAGCCATTACCACAGCTATGTATTTATGATAGTTTCTAAATTCCTTGAAACTATCTTTAAATTTCCCGATAATACTCTCGTAATCGTCTTCTGACCCTGTATCTTCTTCACTGGATTCTGGGGTAATTATCTTTTCTTGCACAATTTTATTAAACTCTGCCTTATTTACAATGCTCAAGCCTGTTGCAGCAATTTCAATAAGTGATTTGAATCTTGCATTTTCAATAATTGATTGGGAGTGTTGCATGAGAAATGAAAGTTTACCCTTCTTTCTTTTGTTTACTCTATATAGAAAGTGTGCAATGGGGTCGTAGTCAGAATCAGGGTCATAAACCACGCGGTATTCTGTGCTGCCTGCAACCTTGTTGATTTCTTCTATAGGAAAATTTAAACCATTTGCTTCGGCCTCCACAATATAAATATAGAATTTACGCTTTAGTGCATCAAGTACTTTTAGTTTTGTTGGAAAGCCACCTTTAAAGTCATCATATCCGAACTTAGTATCCACAATGTGCTCTTGTATTGAAGTAGCCGTTTTTTCCAACACAGAATCTATTGTAGATCTAATTATATCAAGATCATGAGCTGAATTAGCCTTCAAATATATTCTGTCCGTAAATCTTCCTTCACCATACTTGCCTCTGACACTCTCACGGACAAAATCCTCAGAAGGAACAATGAGGTTAGCCCGTAATGCAGGAGGGAGTTCTTTGCAAATTTCTTCCGCTAAATATGAAAAGAAATATGAAGCTGCCCATACCATGCGTGTACGTTGCATATTTAGCAGTGTATCGGTGATGGGGCCGATGGTGATACCTATGTTTAGCGTATTCATTTTTTCAAATTTTTCTTACATTCGTTTAAAATGTCAATTATTTTTTTATAATCACCCTTTAAACCATTGGTTAATTCTTCTAAAGAAAATTCCTCATTTTCCAAATAGTTGAATAATTGTTTGAGCTCAAATGATTTAGGCAACTTTAAGTCTATTACACCTAAATGACTATCTATTGTCTTTGAAATACGAAACCATTTTTCATCCTCATTCAGTTGACTTAAATGGGTCTTCTCGATAATATAAATTATTGTTTCATCTTTTCTTAAAGGCTTAAAGTACAAGCAGGATGAAATTCTTTTTATTCCTCCTTGTGTATATAGTTCAGTATTAGCCTTATCAAAGTTTTCTTTTGAAATCGTATCATTATTGTAACGCTCATTCCATGCCTGTTTACTTGAAAGACCTAGTACATCACGAATTAGAAGCTTTTTATTACTTTCATAAAATAATGGGGAATCTTGATCTGAATAAGCGTCTAAAGAATGTTTAGTTTTATCATCTGCTAATTCACGGCTATAAAATTCTTCCTTTATTGTTTTTTTTTCCCATTGAAAGCCTTTATCCTTATAGTATTTAAAGATTAAAGGTTTCATGTATGAGCCCTTTTCATTAATTCCGCCTCTGATAGCTCTGCTTAGCAAATTAATAGATTTAAAAATCAGTTTCACATCATTACTAGCTTTAAAAAAAGTGATGTAATTGTCAGGGATGCATGGCTCCTTTTGATGTACTTGAAAACTACCAAGACCTTTAGCCTTTCTCATTCCAAAGTTATTTTCTGCTAAAAAACGTGGCAGTAGGTCAAAGATTTTTTCTATCAACTCAATAGAGTATGAGGAGACTTGAAAAAAATACTCAGCACAAAAACTTTCAATGTGCTTTTCACTTTTGCCCAAATCCGCAAAATAAACGGGTATCGTTTTTTCATCAACATCTTTCAGTTCTATTTCTTTATTAGCTATTATTCTAAGTTTGTAGTCAAAAGCCAAGTGTTTTAAGGCCTGAAATTTCTTGCTTTCATTCATTGAGCTATATCCAGCTAACGCAGCCCCCTTGTCCACTAAAATATCAAAATGATTCTCGTTCTCCAAAACAAACTTTTCACGATAGTTCCAATGCTTGTCCTTTGCAAAATATTGGAACAAAAAATTGTCCAAAGCAGGCTTGACTTCAGATGCACGCAACCCGGCATATTTTTCATTTCGTTGAAATTGTATAAGTGGAGTAACTTGCGTTACAGGGATCCATTTAGTTATCATTATTAAAAATTTTTTCTTTAATTACCCAAATTAGCAGGATTGATATTGCACTCCCTATTACTATCCAACTGATTGCATGTAAATTGAAGCTAATAGAGAACTTGTTGCTTTCATCGTAAATGTTTGCCCCTAAAATACCAAATACAATTGTAAATGGCAAGCCGTAAATAACTATTTTATTAAGTTTTTCTTGATTTTGATTTAATTGTTCCTGCTTCTCGTTCATATCCCTTTGCTCAATCAACATCACCACATTATGCAATTCCTGTATTTCGGAGTCTAAGTCTTTCATATCTCTTTCTATATTCATTACAGCCTGCAACTGACTGTACATTTCAATTCCTTGAATTTGAGAGCTAACTTCTCTGAAATACAGTCTACCAATAAACTCGACGTAATTTAAATGTAATTGTTGAATTTGCAAAATTATTTCTCTTTTATCTTGTCTTTTAGCCATTAATAGATTTAATTCTTTACTCAAATCTGTGACTTCCGCAGAAAACTTTAAAATAGACGCTCTTTGCGCGAGGCACAAAACAGAAAATTGATAATACATGCTTTGCATGTGATCTCGTGACAAACTAAAATTGCTAGTCATGCAAACCATACTATCTCTGCTCATTCCGTAAAGCGTTCCCCATTCAATCCAACGTGCATAACTGTGTTTAGCCAAGTGATCTCGCATCATATTCACGTTCTGGAGACTAGGGCTATTAGGATCTTTGTCACCAAAAATGTAGGCATACCACGTTTTGCTTGTTTCGTAGCCATACTGAACGATTGAATTACTCTTTGCTGTTATCTCTTTCAAACAATTGATTTCATAAGGATTATCATACCAACAATTAAAAAACATTCGGTCATCCATAATACGCAACAATCGCACTTCTGCGCAATCTGCCGCAGCCTCTTGTTTGGTAAAGGCAAAGCTTGATGGTAATAATTCTTTTATGTACTTCGGCGCAGGTAAAAGATGTTGTTGCCGTTTTACAAAACCATCTGCTTTGCTTTGTCTGGTATAATCGCTACTTTTATCGTCAAAAAAAATAAAATCTTCTTCAAATATGCTTCCTTCCCCATATCCCAAACTCAATATTATTTTTGAAGGATGAAATGCTTCTTTTACACTTTTGGTAAACTTCCCACATTCATCTTCACTCAAAAACTGTGGATAAGTTCTTCTACCAAACTCATTAATAGCCAAAATACTTCTTAAGTCTTGTTGATCGAGTTCGGTATTTTCACAATTGAAGTTCAAAATCATAACACCAGTAGAAAACACATGTAAGGAAATACTTTTCAAATTCAACTTATACGTTTTGTCTATACTTTTTTGTTTAGTTTCAATTGAATAACTTGCTGGATAACTGCCTAATTGATATTCATAATATAACAAATATGAATCTTCCAAGCCATTTCCTTTAGCACTTTCGGAATTGTTATCAAGGTGGTTTTGATCAAAAATTACCTCTCTAGCATAACTATGGAAATAGGTAATTTCATTGAACGCAAGCGCATTCGCAATTTCGTAGAGTTGTCGCTTCCACTTTGAATCATTTGCCCTTAATAATTCATCGAATCTGGATAAGTTCGTTCTTTCGTCAAAGGACTTAGCATTTTTTATAATATCCCAGCGCAATGGGAGCATGAATGAGTGAGTAGAATAGATTTTTACACTTTTTTCTATATACGTATAAATCCTTTCCGCTAGATCTTCGATGTTTTTTTCCGAAAGTACGTCATCTTGGATCCCTAAATATCCAGCGTTGCTATCACCCCCGCCGTATATATTATCTTCATTCATGCCGTTCTTTAGCAAATCATGAACTACTTGTTTGAATGAACCGGAATAGAATAATTTTCTGTCGTTATATATAATCACATTATTAAGTTCAAAACACTGGTCTGTAACTGCCACAAATTTCGATGTGCTGCTTTTAACAAGAATCGTTTGAACATCACATTTTGCCTTTTCAATAGATTTCTTTGCTTGAAGCATATCTTCAACTGTTATTCCCTGAACATCACGATCCTTTTTTCTTATTTCAGCAATTTTATCGTCACTTGCATTTAGGCATTTCATCGCAGGAATATAACCCCAGTCATTTGCACTTATCAGTTTTTGCTCCTCATCCAATTCAATTTTTAAAATTACTGCAATCTGTTCTATTGAAGTCGGTTTAGGAGGTAATGGTTGGTGATGATCAATAATCTTGACTGCTTTGGGGAACTTATATTCCTGACTTTCTCTTAATTCAATTGCATAAATTTCGCATCCTGCGCACTTTTCGATAAATTCTCTATATTCTTCAACTAGGGCATTTGACCAAGTCAAATGTTTATCTATAAACAATAAATCCGATTCCGGTTTATTATCCAAATTTTTCCATTCACTATAGCCTGCATTCTCCAGCATACTGCGAATGGTTAACATTTCTAAATCATACCCTCCAATTAAAAATACTTTTAGCATTTATTGTTAATTTAATTTGCACTGGTTGTTTGTTATGGATATTCCAGCACTCTGGATCCATAATTTTTTATTTCAAGATTGGCCCCTGATGATTCAAAGTAAGCAATCCAAAAATTTCTAATTTCATAAAGTCGGTTGTTATCCCGACTATCAGCTCCAAACACATAAATATTCACTTTTGACAAATTTGGAATTCCTCTTGCCGATTTTTTTTCCTTATCAATAATTGCTGCGTTTCGATTTTCGTCAAACTGCCCTGTATTGAATTTATAATTCGAGCTGTATTCTTCCATATCAGATATGAGAACTAGATTTTTACTGGTAAAATCATTGGAAGACAGCGCAGCATACGCAAAGTGTACGCCACCGAAAACATCTGTAGACTGCGATTCAGGCAGCATTTTTAATTCCACATCAATAATTGCGACAAGAGAATCTTTTGCTTGTTGAAAAAGAAGGTCAAAATTTTTCTTTTGTTTTTTTATATACATTGGGTTATCAGTTGTAGGTGCAAAAATCCCAAATTTGTGATCTGCGATCAGCAATGAAGAACTCAGACTGGATTCATTGATTGGCGCAACTATAATTCTGTCCCCTGTTTGTAATGCTTCAACTATTTTACTTGCGTTTTGAGAATATGTACTTCTTCGAACGTCCAATGCTTCATCCCCTTTGGACAAATCAATCAAAAGCACGTGCAAAGAAGCATTTGGAATAATTTCATTTTGTTCATTACTTGCACAACCACTACAAATTGAAAGTAGCAAGCAATTAAGCGCAATAAGAAAATGTTTCATTTTTCAGTTCATTGTAGGGTTTGCTCCAAATGTTTTATTTTCAATATTATTACATTCCCAATCCACATTTGCCTCCCACAATGCCGAAGGTAATTGAGGTTGTTGATGTTCGCGAGTAAAACATTTGGGTTTTGTTTTAATATCTCTGGCATCCATATTTGCTGTTCTATAAACTTTTACGAGCCATTCAGCCACATCAATTCTGTTCTTAGCCGTAGCTACCAATCGTTCTAGTATTTTTTTCCTGTTATTGTGTGATTGTTGAAAGTCGCTATCGGCATCTTCATATTCCTCAACTGTTTCTTTGTGTTCTTTTGCTTCCTCTTTAAGGGCGTCACGCGCATCGATGTATCTTCGTGTTAAATCTTTGTAAAGCTGGGGTTCTTCATGAGCGGCAGCGAAAGAAGCTAATATAGCAAGCATAAAGAGCAATAAGTTGATACCAATGAATATAGCAGAAATCGTAGAAGGGGATAAGTTATCTATGCCAAACATTTTGCTAGATTCTTCAAAATAGGAGGCCCTTATAACCGCAATGCCCATTAAAACAAAAACAATAAAGACAGGTATTATAACAAGAAACAGCCTATGGGTAAGGGATTTAAGTTTTAATCGCAACATGTGTCCGAAAAAATATGCTGCCAAGGGTATTCCTACACTGAAACTTCCAGCCATCACGTAAGTTTCAATTTTGCTCATTCCCATAATTTGGAATACCGCTGAATTGAAAGGTATCTCAATGATAGCTATAATAAATACTATAACGAGCTCTGAGATTTTGGAAAGCGAAGGTATTGGTACTTTAAAGAAAGCTTCCTTTGCTCTATTGTAATGAGCTTGCGCAATGTGCAAATCTCTCAACGCAAATTTCACATTATCTCTAGCTTTTGTAAATCTTATTAAACTTTTGCAATAGCTTGGTTTGAGCTTTATATCTTGTTTTTTCCAATCTTCTGCAATTTGGCTTAGTTCTATATCGCATACCTTCATTATTTCTAATTCAAAGGATGCAAATTCTTCTTGTTCTATTAATGGATAGGGACTTTTAGAGTCCTTCATAATGAATGGAAATTTCCATTTCCAATTTCGACCATCATATTTTCCCTTGCGAAAAACTCTTTTTCTTGTGTTTTTGTGCATTTCAGTTATAAAAGTTAAATTTAGAGCCTCGGAAAGTAGGAAAAATATTTTATTAATATACAATGTGTTAAAACATTTTTTTTACCCAACTAAAAAACTAGATCAAAAAATAGGCAATAGAGCGATGGAAGAATCCAACAAGCAACTTCAAGAAATTATTGGTGTATTAAAACGTATAGACCAAAAGTTGGAATACTGGGCAATGCTGTCTGGAAACCCAGACCCCCTCTATTTTCTCCAAAAACTACCTACAGATCTAGAAACATCTGCTAAATGGGAAGATAGTATTTTCAGCTTTTTAGAAGCTCATCAGATCAAAGTGATTAACCATGATGAAATTGGAGCAGAAGATTTAGTTATTAATCGTATAGCAGATTACATGGCTCTGCATTGGGATCAGATAAAAAAGGCATATCGTAAGATTAAAGCTAATCTGAACGCCACGCAGAATACCATCATTAGCATAAAAGACCTGGGGTCGAAGCAAGAACTGGTTCTTCGTACTTGGTTTGAGTCCCTATACAAAATCGCATTCTTTGAAAACTATAATCATGTGCCACAAAACCATTTTGCTTTAAAAATATCTTCCAATCCAGCAGCGATAGCCTTCATGACAGGATACTGGTTGGAATTCCATTTAGAATCGAAGTTAATTGAGCTACTTTCTAAAAGATTGATTACTGGTTCAGGCAATGAACTGGTTAGGAATGTCAAAATTGAATTGCCTAACGGCGACCCCGGTGAATTGGATGCAATAGTAAAACTTAATAATCAAATCTATTGGTTCGAAGTAAAAACAGGACCCTATCAACGCCATCTGCCAAAATACAAACGTTTTGCTGCAATGATGGGGCTGGGTGCCAATCACGCTATTTTGCTATTGCCTGAAATAGATTCATCTACCCAACATGATATCACACAGTTATACCAGATAAGGCCTTTGGGCATAAGGCATTTGACAGTTTTTCTAGATGGTTTGTTATAAATTTTCGGTAAAATCCCAAACATAAGCAAGTACATCAGTTGCCGCTCCGATTTATGGCGACAAATACTTATTTGATCTAAAAACGGATTCTCACAATTTAACTTCTCGTTTTTTTCTTCTACAATGTAACTTAAGATTTTAATCATCATTGAACAGAATGAATTCTGCAATGTAGCTATTTTATTATAAATGCTTGTCCGTAATATTACCAATAAAAGCTGATCCGGCAATTGCGGCCCTGCTAAAAAGCTGACCAGACATATATCTACGATTGGCTTTATAGCTGAATTCATCCAAATAGCTTTGCAAATACTTATCGGAAACCCGATGATAAATTC
>Ga0209702_10003973_pt1 | contig 22323 bp, 19 predicted proteins | sample FRY01_FD_187210 | JGI IMG/M metagenome (GOLD analysis project Ga0209702, IMG submission 187210) | Freshwater microbial communities from Lake Fryxell liftoff mats and glacier meltwater in Antarctica - FRY-01 (SPAdes) (version 2) | ecosystem: Environmental > Aquatic > Freshwater > Ice > Glacier... | reverse complement strand
TCACCCCGGCTATTCATGAACAATGGGGCCACGGCGGCGGCGATCGCCTATGACTGCTCGGGGGTCTATGTCGAGACGGATTACTAGCTTGATGCACCATACTGTGGTTCGCCGTCCTCGTTCTTGCGACGATATGGATCATCGGCCGCACGACGGTGGGTTCAGGAAAACGGCCGCTGGCCGTGCAACAGGGCGCAGAATTCTCACTCGCCATTCCGGACGCGAGAAAGAGCGATGCAGCGGTTCCGGCTGATGCGAAGTTTGCCGCCGTGCACACCTCGGTCCTCAACCTTTTCAATTTGGAGCACAGCCTGACCAGCCGACCCAACGTCAAAGAATCCTGCACCGCTGCTCTCGCCGAGTGGCGGCAGCTTGGCGCGACATAGGCGCCGGCCGCCCCGGCAATCAAAGACAGGTTTGCATTTGTTTGACAGCACCTACTGAAGCGCCTTGCAGATGATTAAAGTGCGCGATAACTCAAAGCGAGCGAGTGAGCTTTCTCGGCACCGTCGCCGTAGTGCACGGCCCCGTTCACAGCCGCTCTTATTGACGATGCCCGCGCTGCCCCTCCTTCGGAGTTGCGTCATAGTAGGACGACCTGGAACCAGATAATCTTCGAGAGCAAACCCCAGTATGCATATGTCTGAACCCACCATCTGAATTACTCCAGAAAAGAACCTTGTCGGGTCTTTCTGATGTAGCGTGAACGCGTGTCCTTCTGAGAAGGCAATTCTTAGACACCTGTCATGCTCTAGGGCAAAAAAGTAGAAGTTGCATCTTTCAACGTGATGGTCACGCGTATTCTCACGACTTGAATTTCAGCCAATCGGGATGAATTAAGGTGGAGAAACCAAAGGAGGCTCGCGATGAAACACCTGTTCGCCCTTACCCTCGGAGCTGTGCTCGTCTACTCCCCCGCCATCGCGCAGCAGGCGTTTGGCCCGCTGATGACTTCTGCCGATCTGGTCGCGGCGCAGTCCGCCACCGACAATCTTCTGGTGGTCGACATCCGTGCCGCCGAGGGCGGCTATGCCGACGGCCACATCGAAGGCTCCGTCAACGCGCCCTACGGCTTGTTCCGTGGCCCGGCCGAGAATCCCGGCCAACTGCCCACCGAGGCCATCCTGTCCGAGATCCTGAGCACCATTGGCGCCACACCGGACCGGCCCACCGTGGTCGTCTACCATGGCAAGGACATCACCGATTTTGGTGCAGCCGCCCGCGTCTACTGGACCCTCAAGTCCAGCGGCGTCAGCCAGATCGCGATACTCAACGGCGGCATCAACGCTTGGTCCGCCGATGGCATGAGCCTCTCCGCCGACCCGGTAATGGTGCAGCCGAGCCAGTTCGACGTCGCCTTCTCGGACCAGTGGCTGGCCACGGGCGGGGACGTGCAGGCGGTGCTGGACGGCGATGACACGGCGCTGCTGCTCGATGCGCGGTCCGAGAGCTTCTGGGCGGGCGAACAGGCCCATCCGGCGGCGGCCCGGCCCGGCACTCTGCCTCAATCGCAGTATTTCGAACATGCCGGCTGGTTCTCCGGCGGTCCGGCGATCATCGACGCCACGGCGGCGCGGGCGCTGGCCCAAGATCAGGGCTTCACCGCTGCCGATCAACTGATCTCCTTCTGCAACACGGGCCACTGGGCCGCGACCAACTGGTTCGCCCTGAGCGAGCTGGCGGGCATCGACAACGTCAAGCTCTACCCCGAGAGCATGGTCGGCTGGTCGAACAATGGCTACGAGATGGCCAATGTCCCCGGTCCGGTCCGCAACCTGTGGAACCAGATCAGGAGCGTATTCTGAGGCACCAATGACACAAGAAGTCGATACCGCCCCAGCGCGGTCCGCCCATGTCACGCAACGGGCCGCCCTGATCGGGGCGGCCCTCGTGCTATCGCTGGCCGTGGCCACCTTCGTCGGTGCGCGCTACGGCCTCCTGCTGTTGATCGGCCTCGGCTTCGGCATCGTCCTCGAAGGGCTGCGCTTTGGCTTTGCCGGACCGTGGCGGGCGATGATCGTCCGGCGCGAGCCGGGGGGCGTGTTTGCGCATCTGCTGGCGATCGGCCTCGTGGCGGTGGTTGCGATCCCGCTGATAGCCTCCCACGGGACGGAACTGCTGGGCGCCCGCGCGCCGGTCGGATTCGCCATGGTGGGCGGCGCCTTCGTGTTCGGCGCCTGCATGCAGATCGTCATGGGCTGCGGTTCGGGCACGCTGGTGAACGCCGGCAGCGGCAACCCGGTGAGCCTGCTGGCGTTGCCGTTCTTTGCCATCGGCAGCTTTGCCGGAGCGTTTCATCTGCTGTGGTGGACCGACCTCGGCATCCTCCCGGTAATCGCCTTTGAAGGGATGCAGGGCACCGTGGTGACGCTGCTGGCGTTGGCCGCCGTGGCGGGGCTGCTGTATTTTATGGGCAAGCCGGGCAGCCGTTCGATGCCACGCCGTTATGTCGTGGCGGCGGTGCTGCTGGCGGCGCTGGCGCTTGCCAACCTCGTGGTGGCGGGGCAGCCTTGGGGCGTGGTCTACGGCCTCGGTCTTTGGGGCGCGAAGGGTGCGGCGGCGATCGGGATGGACCTGTCGTCTTCGGGGTTCTGGTCGACGACGGGCAACATCGAACGAGTGCAAAACAGCCTGTTAACCGACGTGACCTCGCTCACCAACCTCGGGATCATCGCCGGCGCCTTTGGCGTGGCGGTCTGGCGGGGCGGACTATCGACGACGCTGCCGCAGCTCCCGGCTCGCGCCTGGGTGGCAACAGTGATAGCCGGGTTCCTGTTGGGCTATTCCTCGCGTCTGGCATTCGGCTGCAACGTGGGTGCGTTCTTCAGCGGTATTTCCACCGGATCACTGCACGGTTGGGCCTGGTTCGCCGCCGCCTTTACCGGAGCGTATTATGGAATCCGGTTGCGGCCGGTCCTCGGACTGGAGGCGCGCTGAGGATGACCCGCAAAATCACTGCACTGTTGCTGATCACCCTGATGATCTGCTTCGTGGCCTGGGATCTCGCGGCGAGTGAGCCTGTCAATCCGTTTCAGGCACCGCCGCTGCTTGCGCTTGGTTCAGGCCTCGCCGCCAACGGAGCGCATTGTGCTGCCTTGCCGTCTCGGTAGGCGTCAAACAGCAGTGGTGACCGCTTCAGTCATACAACTAGCGCTTCTACGACCGCCGGCGCGATGTGCCCGACAGCACCTGGCGCTGGCCAAGCTTCTCGCCCGCCGAAATCGCTTGTCGCGGCACCGGCAAGCTGCTGGTCAACTGACCCGCACTCGACAAGCTGCAGGCGCTGCGTGAAATGCTCGGTAAACCTCTAATCGTTCGCTCGCCCTATGGTAGTCCGGAGCACAACCGGGCTGTCGGCGGCGCGACGCGGTCAAAGCACATGGATGGCGCAGCTTTCGACATCGCCATGTCGAACTACGATCCGATCGCATTCGAGGCAGCAGCACGCGCTGTCGGTTTCCTCGGGTTCGGATTCTACCCGCGCTCTGGTTTCATGCATGTCGATCTCGGCTCGACCCGTCAGTGGGGCGAACGCCTCCCGGTCCGGGCGACCGCCTTCGTGGCGGAAACGTCGCCAGCGCGCGAAGTGCTGGCCGACAGCCGCACCATGAAAGGTGGCGGTGCGGCCGGGGTAGCGACGCTGGGCGTAGCGGGCGTCGAGGTCGCGCAGAGCGTCCTGGCCGAGACCCAATCAGCCATCCTGCCGCTCGTACCGTATCAAGATACCTTGCGCTGGGTGTTCATCGCGGTGGCTCTCGGCGGGATCGCGGTCACGATTTACGCCCGGCTCGATGACTGGAAGCGCGCACGGCGGTGATTGGCTGGATCACAGCCCATGGGCCGGCGCGGGCGTCGAGACGGATCCAGCCCAATCCTTCACCAGCGCCGCATCGACCGAGAACTGATCGTCCGACCACAGCGGTGCGACCTCGCGGTGGGCCAGGCTCGCGGCTATCACCTTGTGTGACATATCGGTCGTCCGCAGCCGGTCACAGTTCTTGGTCAACACCGTGGAAACCCAAACCGGATCGTCGATCCCCAGGCACACGAACCAGCGGAACAGATGGCTATTCTGCTTCTGCTCCAACAACTGCCGGTCGGAGCGGATCGAAAACAGTATCTGGTCAGACTCGCCCGGATCAGCCGTTTCAGCGCGATCGAGGGGCGGCCAGAATCGATGTAGAGCGCCTCAAACGCGGCTTCCAAGCTGGCCAGTGCATCGTTGACCACCTTACGGATCGTGCGCCTCGGATGCCGCGCCGGGATGCGCTTCTTGAGAGCAACATGGCTGAACAGCGATCCGCTCGCCTCGTCTGTCCTGCGAATCTTCATCCCGGCCGTTAAACTGAGACGAGTTCGCATTGGTCTGACACCACCTCAGCCGGGTCATGGTGCGATCCGCGCCCGGAAAGTGGCCAGTTCATCGGGGTCCATTTTCAGGATATAGCGATCCTGTGGGAATTGCCCGCTCTCGACGTCCTGCCGGAATTCGGTGAATGCAGCGATACGTTCGGCCTGCAAGCGGTCATACTCGGCTGCAAAGTTGCGATAGACTTTCGAATGGCGGGGCATATGCCCCTTGTGTTCACCCAGAATGTCCATCGCAAAAAGATACTGTGCATCGCAGCCCGCGCCTGCGCCCATCGACCAGAGCAGAATCTCGACCCGATGGCTGATCTCGGTCGCGACATCGGCTGGGACGACCTCGATTTCCACCGCGAAGGCCCCGGCCTCCTGATATGCCAGACATTCGCGGTAGAGCGCCACAGCCTGATCCGCCGTGCGGCCCACGGCCTTGAAACCGCCGGTCCAGGTGTTACGGCTCGGCACCAGACCGACATGGCCGACGACAGGGATATGTTCGGAGGCGAGGTAGCGCACGGTGTCGAGTCCGGCGGAGCAATAGAGTGCATCCGCCCCGGCCATGAGCGCCCGCCCCGCAAAGCGCATGTAGTCATCGCGCGTGCCAGCCTCGCGGTGGTCCACGCCGGTCATGCTGAACAGACCCGGCGCCACTTCGCGGTAACGCGGATGGCTCACCAGTTCGAAAGGAGTCGAGACGATGTCGATGCCCGCAGCCTCGGCTGCGGCGGCCTCATCGAGCGAAAAGATCCGCAGCATGGTAAGCTGCCCCTTGCCCTTGCGTTCGCGCATCTCGGAGATTGTCAGCGGGCGTTTGCGGATCATGGCGGCCTCAGATCAGGATTTCAATGCGCCCGTCCGCGATGCGGGCAGGATACGTGGCGAGATTGATGCAAACCGGGGCGCGCAATGCCTCGCCGGTCCGATAGTTGAAACGTCCGTTGTGTTTGGGACATTCGATTGTGTCGTCCATGACCAGACCATCGGCCAGATGCACCTTTTCATGGGTGCAGAGCCCGTCGGTGGCAAAGGCGCTGCCATCCGGGGCACGGTAGACCGCGAAGGTGCGACCGCCATGGTCGAACCGGATCACATCCTCGGCGTCGATTTCCTCTACGTCGCAAACATCGGTCCAGACCTGGTCAGACATGAACGATCTCCATTCGGTAGGGTTGCGCCGTGGGGGGCAGCGGTTTGTGGACGTAGAAATCTGGTTCGCGCGCTTGTCGCAGCACGGCGGGGATTGCTTCGCGGTAGGCATCGAGGATCGAACTGTTCGGTGCCGGTAGATCGTGTTTCAGGACTTCATGCAGGCGGGGCAAGGCGTGGTAGGGTACCATCGGGAACATGTGGTGTTCGATGTGATAATTCATGTTCCAGTAGATCCACTGGCTGACCGGGTTCATCAGCACCGAGCGGCTGTTGAGCCGGTAGTCGGTGACATTCTCTGCCAGACCGCAATGCTGGATCAGGCCTGTCATCAGCATGTGCCAGCAGCCATAGATGCGAGGCCCACCGATCAGCATGAGCGGGATGAAGGACCAGGTGAGCAGGGCCACTGCCAAGGTTGCGCCGTAGATCGCCATGTGGATACGCGCCGCGAAGATCGCCCTGGTCCATTCGCTTTGCGGGATATAGTCCTTTTCCGCAGGGCTGAGTGTGCCAAAGGCGTTTCGGATCAATGTCTTGATCGAGTCGATCATGTCCAGCACCCCGGCATAGGCCAGCAGCAGACGAAAAACATTGGGCGGCCGCATGCAGGCAATTTCGGGGTCGCGCCCGACGATGATCGTGTCGGTGTGATGGCGCGCGTGGCTCCACCGCCAGCTGACCGGGTTGCGCACCACCATGAAAGAGGCGATCTGATAGACGCAGTCGTTCATCCAACTGGTCCGAAAGGCGGTGCCATGTCCGCATTCGTGCCAGCGCGAGTCGCAAGCCGAGCCATACATGACGCCGTAGAGTAGCCAGAACGGAACGCAGGCCCATGTCCCCCAGAAGGCGATGCCGCCCCATGCGCCGATACCCAGCAGCGCGAACCAGATCGCGGTGTCGCGAAGTGCAGGGCCGTCGCGGCGCTGCATCAGGTCTTTCATCACCTTGCGCGGCACCTCGGTGCGGTACCAATCGGCACCTGCAAGCCCGGTTTCGCGGGCGTGGATGGTGTCTGCGCCAGTGAGGGAATAGTCGCGGATGTGGTGCGGGTCTGTGGTCAAGGTCATGAACCGAAACCCCTTTCGTCAGGCTGTATCAGGTTGTTGTCGGCCTTGCAGTGGCGGGAAGTGGCCACTGAGGGCGGGATAGAGTGCGTCGGGTTGTACCTGCGTGGCACGGATTCGCGCTTCGGTCTGTGCAATGGCGGCGGCGCTGTCGAGCACGCGAAACCGGGTCGTGTAATCGCGAATGTCGCCGGCCGCGAGCCACATCATTTCGCCCCGTTCGCGGGCAGCGAGGTTGCCGGTGACGTGATGGGTGGAGGGTTCGATACCCATCACGTAATGGCCCGCTTGAAAATTCTGCCATTGATAGGCGCAGGGTAGCTGATCCTTGCGGGTGGTCATTTCGATGCCCAAGCCGAGCCGGTCATTGACCACGGCGACGGCGACTTCGCCTGTGGCATCGGCGGCCATGTCATGCTCCCAAACCTGTTCGGCAAAGCCCAACTGAGGCGCGGGCAAGGTGTGGTAGCCTGTGCCTTGGTCGTCGTAGCGGTCAGCGTGACTTGCCCAGATCACGTCGCGGATTGGTGCGAGGTAACGGGCGTCTGCGTCGATGACCGGATGGCCGATATTGACATGGTAAAAGAACATATGCGGTGTCGGTTGGAAGCCGGCGTTGACGACGCGGTCGGTCAGCCTAATCTCGTCCCCGCCCAGATCCACCTCGATCCTACGGTGCAGATGCAGCGCCTCGCCAAAGAGAGCCGCCTGAATGATGAGGCCCTCGGCCCACAAGATGCAGCGGTCGCCTTCCCACCGTTCACCATATCCGGTGAGGCGGGCGGGGATATTGGCGATGCGGCCGTGCAGCCCGTGCCGGGCTGTGGCACGACGCGGATAGTTGTAATTGAGGGCGGGAACTTCTTCCGCGCCGAGGATATGGTCGAGGCCGCAGGTGGCGAGAAAGCCGGAAAAGGAGCGGGTGAAGCCCAGTCCATCCTCGCCTTCGGGCTCGAAAAACGCGGGGTGGCGGAAGCCGGTGGGTGACTGCCAGCCAATCGCGCGACCGTTGTGTTCGACCTCGGCGATGTCCATCGCGCGGTCCACCATCACGGTGAAACGCAGGCCGGAACCGGTGCGGAATTCGAGCATGCGGATGCCGCGCTCGAGCCCGTCGGACAGGGTCATCAGGCGCACGCCGCCGAATGCGGCGAGGTTGCCGGTGCGGGCCATGATATCGGCGCGGGTCAGTGTCTGGCCGTAGATCCGGGTCATTTAACTGCTCTTTTCAAGGTACTGCGATACGTCGGTATTTTAACGGTATTCCAGCGGTGCAAATCCGCGGTTTTGGGGACTGGCATGACTGACCATCCGGCAGGGTGGGCGTGATGCGCCCACCCTGCCGGATGATCGGATCAAAGACCATGCGCGCGCATTTTATCCTCAAGGAATGTCTTGGACCGGGTCACGTCATCTTCGGAAAGATGCTCGATGATGATCGGGATGTTAGGGTTCTTTTCCGCGAGCCGCTTGAGATAGAGGTCGTAATTAAGCACGCCCATGCCGGGCGCATCCAGAGAAATACCCCCGACGCCGCGGAACGTGTGCGACGAGACAGCGTCGATATCAGCGTGCTTTTCGGAGGTATCCTTTGACCGTGCCACATCCTTGGCATGCGCCATCACGATCTTGTCGCCCAACGTGTCGAAGACCTGATTGAGCACACCGTCCATGTTGTCGATGTTGTGGTCCTCGAAATAGTTCGTCGGGTCCGCCAGCAGACCAAGGCCCGGGTGGTTGATCCGTGCGAACATCCGCACCGTCTCTTCGACGCTGCCAACCACGTTGTTGACGTAGGTTTCGAGACAGAAAACGGCTCCATGATCATAGGCCTCGCGGCTCAGCTCTGCAATGGCTGCGGCGCAGATGTCAAAGCCTTCCTCGCTCTTGTTCTTGGGGTCGCTCATCCATTCGGATTCGGTGTTGTAGGTGCCGGTTTCGGAAATCACATAGGGCGAGCCGAATTCTCGCGCCCAGCGGATGATTTCCTTGAGGCGGTCCATGTTGGCCTTGCGATGGTCAAGGTCGGGATGAATGATGTTGGTATAGCCGGAAATGCAGGCGATCGGCAGGTTATGGTTGCGGAAGGTGTCGCGCACCGTCTTGGCCTTGGCCTTGGTGAATTGGCCATAGGACAGGTCCATGTCCTTGAACGCAAAGTCGAGTTGTACTGTGTTGAAGCCGTGACCGCGAATTCGGGTTGCCACTTCTTCCAGTCCGTAAGGGAAATAGCCAGTGAAGATGCCAGTTTGAAACATGATGAGTCTTCCTTCAGTGTGTTGGCCTCAAAGTGTTGGTCTCAGTGCGTTGATATTTCGGCGAGTTTGACGGTGCGTCCTTCGGCCATCGACAGATAGCCGGCCTCGATCAGGGCCACGGTCTTCACGTTGTCCGCGACCGAGAGCGCGGGCGCGGTGTTGGTGGCGATGGCGTGCTGCAGCTGTTCCATCACGCCGACAAAGGCATGCGGGAACCACATCGTATCCCATGTGGGTGTCACCCAGTCGCCGCCGGTCGCCTTTTGGCTGGCGTAGCTGAGCGTGGAGGCGGCGCCGGTGGGCCAGCCGATGCTGCCTTTGGCGGTGCCGTCGGTGCCTTCGACGCGCCATGTGATGTGCTGGTCGTCCTTGTAACCTTCGGCGCGGGGGCCGGACCAGACATCTTCGAGGCTGAGGGCCAAGACGCCGGAGGGGAAGCGCAGCGTGCTCACCGTGATGCCGTCCTTGTGCGGGAAGGTCGTGCGCGGGTCCTGCCGGGTCAGCGTGGTGATCTCGTCCGGTTCGCCAAAGAGGAAGCGCAGCACGTCGAGGTGATGCACGCTCATGTTGGCGATTGTGAGCCGGTCATAGTCCTGCAGGAAGGTCTGCCAATGCGGGATGGCGTGCATGTCGATCTGCGCAAATACGATCTGCCCCAGATCGCCCCGGTCGAGGATCTGTTTCAGCACGCGCATTGACTGGTCATAGCGCATGTTCTGATTGACGCTGAGAACCTTTCCGGCTGCTGCCGCCTCGTCGCGCAGAGCGATGGCCTCTGACAGCGACAGAGCGAGGGGTTTTTGCGCCAGTATCCCCTTGATGTGGGGCTGCGCGAGCGCGGTGCGGATCAGGGCGGGCTGCTGATCGGGCGGGTAGGCGATGTCGAGGATTTCGATGGCGGGATCAGCGATCAGCGCCTTGGGCGTGTCATGCACTACAGGGATGCCCCAGCGGGTTGCCACGGCTTCGGCCTTGGACTTGGTCCGGCTGGCGATGGCGGCGACGGTGAAGCCCCCCTCCTTGTAGGCCGCCAGATGACATTCGGCCATGATCATGCCCGCGCCGATGCAGCCGATTTTCAGGCTGTTGGTGCGGACCTCTGCATCGGGGGTGAACCCCATGGAATCGCTCATTATCTCCTCCTTCACCCGGCGAGCCTTGTGCCGTCGGGACCAAAGAAATGCAGCCGCGCGGGGGCGGCGCTCAGGCTGACCGGGGTGCCGGTCGCGAATGCGGGTTGGCCGCGCAGCATGGCGCGCAGGGTTTCGCCAGCCGCGGCGATGGTCAGGACGGTGTAGCCGCCGAGTGGTTCGACGCCGGTGACTGTCGCGGCAGCGCCGGGTTGGGGGGTGACGGTCAGATCCTCGGGCCGCAGACCCAGATGTGCGGCGCCGGGCCTGGCGGGCGCGGTGATGACATTTGCGCCCATGGGCAGGATGTTCATCACCGGCGCGCCGAGCAGGCGGGCGACATAGGCGCTGGTGGGCTGGTCATAGAGCGCGTCGGGGGTCCCGATCTGGCGGATGGCGCCATGTTCGAATATCGCCATCCGGTCGGCCACGCTCATCGCCTCTTCCTGATCGTGGGTGACGTAGACGAGGGTGCGCCCGGCCTCCCGCTGCATCCGTTTTAACTCGACCCGCGCCTCTTCGCGCAGGCGGGCGTCGAGGGCGGAGATCGGGTCATCCATCAGATAGGCGGCGGGGTCGCGCACGAGGGCGCGGGCGATGGCGACGCGCTGACGTTCACCACCCGAAAGCTGGCCGGGGTGTTTGTGCAGGATGTGGCTGATATGCAGTTTGGAGGCGGCATCGGCGACGCGCGCCTTGATCCGCGCCTCGGGTTCGCGCCGCTCTACCAGCGGAAAGCGGACGTTCTGTTCGGCGGTCATGTGTGGAAAGAGTGCGAGGTTCTGAAATACCATGGCGATGTTGCGCGCGGCGGGGCCGATGTGGTTGACCACGCGGCCGTCGATCAGCACCTCGCCTTCGTCCGGGGTTTCGAGCCCGAGGATCAGGCGCAGGACGGTGGATTTGCCGGAGAGGGGCGGGCCGAAGAGGCAGAAGAATTCGTTGTCCGCGATTGTGAAGCTGGCGTTATCGACGGCCTGCGTGGTGCCAAAGCGTTTGGAGACGTTGCGAAAGCTGATTTCGGCCATCTATGCCACCAGCAGGGCTGTGCCGGTGCCCGCATCGAACAGGCGGACGGCGGCGGGGGCGGGGGCGAGGCGCAGGAGGCCTTCGGGGATGGCGGTGCCGGACTGGAACACGGCGCGGACCTCTGCCTGCGGCGTGCCGAGGTGCAGGATGGTGCGCGCGCCGATCCGTTCGGTCAGGCTGAGCGGCAGGTCGAATGCGGGTTCGGAGGGCGGCGCGAGGCCGACCTCTTCGGGGCGGAAACCGTAGATCACCGCGCCTTTGGCCTGCTGCGCGGCGGCAGCTTGGGCCAGGGCGAGGGGAGGGCTGATCCCGAGGGGGCCGAGGTCGACGGCGAGGCCGGCGCTGGTCGTGGTCAGCGTGCCGGTGAAGAGGTTCATCCCCGGCGAGCCGATGAAACGCGCGACGAAGGTGTTGGCGGGGGTGTTGTAGACCTCGAGCGGGGTGCCGACCTGTTGCAGCACGCCGTGGTCCATCACGGCGATGCGGTCGGCCATTGTCATCGCCTCAAGCTGGTCGTGGGTGACATAGACCATGGTCTGTTTGAACTGGCGCTGCAACGATTTTAATTCGGTCCGCATCACTGCGCGGAAGGCGGCGTCTACGTTGGAGAGTGGCTCGTCGAGCAGGAAGATCGCGGGCTCCATGACGGCGGAGCGGCCGATGGCGAGCCGTTGCAGGATATTGACCGAGAGGCCCTGCGCGGGGCGGTCGAGCAGGTCGGTGAGGCCCAGAAGCTCGGCCATGGCGCTGGTGCGTCTGGCGATCTCTTTTGCGGGGCGTCCTGTCATGCGCAGCCCGTAGTCGAGATTACGCCGCACCGACATATGGGTGAAGATCGCGTAGTTCTGGAACACGAAGCCGACCCCGCGCCGCCCCATTGGCACGCCGGCCATGTCGCGCTCACCAAAAAGGATGCGCCCTTCGCTGGGGGTTTCCATGCCGGCGATAATGTTCATGGTGGTGGATTTGCCGCAGCCCGAGGGGCCGAGCAGGGCTATGAATTCGCCATCCGCGATGGCGAGGTCCATCGACTTGAGCGCGGTGAAGGCGCCAAAGCGTTTGACCAGATGTTGCAGGGTGATCGCACTCATCTGGCCAGCCTTTTCATTGCCCAGACAGCGCCGATGGAGAGCACGATCAGGATCGCCAGTGCTATTGCCGCGACATAGCCCCAGATCAGGTCATTAGTGGTGACCTTGTAGATATAGACGCTGATCGTCTCTGTCGCGACGCCGGGGCCGCCGCCGGTCATGATGAAGAGCGTGTCGAAAATCTTGAAGCATTCGATCACACGGATCGCCAGCGCGATGATGATGATCGTTTTCATCCGGGGGATGACGATGGTGCGGAACCGCTGCCATGGCGAGGCACCGAGCAGGGCGGCGGCCTTGAGTTGGTCAGCGGGCACGCCGACGAGGCCCGCCAGAAGGATGAGGAACATCAGGGGCGTCCATTGCCAGATGTCGGTGACCATCACGGCGACTAGGGCGAGGTGCCGGTCGGAGAGCCATGCGATGGCGACCGGATCGAGGGTGAACCATGACAGGATGTCATTCACCGGGCCGCCCGACTGAAAGAGCATGAAGAACATGTAGCCGGCGACCGCGGGCACCACCATCATCGGTGCGATCAGGATGGAGTAGGCCACGCGTTTACCGGGGAAATCATCGACGAAGAGCGTGGCGAGGCCGAGGCCCAGCAGAAACTCGATCGGGACGCAGATGGCGATGATGAAGAGGGTCCGTCCGAGTGCGGACCAGAGTCGCTTGTCGGCGATCATTTCGCTGTAGTTGGCGAAGCTGTTCCAGAATTGCCAGGCCTGTGGCCATGACGCGCCGGAGAGGGGCGACCAGTCTGTCAACGAAATGTAGAGCTGCATCAGCAGCGGAAAGACCGCGATGAAGAGCACGAGGAGTTGCGCGGGCAGGGTGAGCCGGAAGCCCAGCCTTGCTCCTTCGTCCTTGGCGCGCTTGATGGGGATGAGCGGCTGGGTATCCGTCAGGGTCATTGCTTGAGCGCCCCGAATGTCAGGCCGCGCACCAGATGTTTCTGGATCACGATGCCCAGAATGACCGGCGGCACGGCGGCGATCAGGCCGAGTGCGGCCTTGGCTCCATAGAGCTGTCCGGTCATCGAGGAGGAGAGCGAGGCCATGTAGACGGGGATCGTCACCCAGTTGCGGGTCGTGAGCAGCAGGGCGATCAAATAGTCTGACCAATTCAGGATAAAGACGAAGAGCGAGGCGGCGGCGAGGGGTGCGGCCATCATCGGCAGCGTCACTCGGATGAACACGCGCCAGCGCGAGCAGCCTTCGACCAGGGCCGCCTCTTCGATTTCCTTGGGCATTTCGTCGAAGAACGTCTTCATCAGCCAGAAGGCGAAGGGTAGGGTGACGATGCCATAGACCAGTGCCAGCCCCCACCATGTGTCCATGAGGCCGAGAAACGCCCACATCATCATGACGGGGATCATCACAGCCATGGGTGGGAAAAGCCGCAACTGAATGAGAGCCAGCGGCAGGTTCGCGCCGGAGCCGAAGCGCGAGAGGCCATAGGCGGCGGCGGTGCCTGCGGTCATGGCGAGGATAGTGCCGAATGTGGCCGAGAGCAGCGAAGAGAGGATCGGTTTGCCAGCGGTCCGGTCGAGGGCCACGATCAGGTTCGAGTTACTCTCGCCAAAGAGAAAGCGGAAATTGTCGAGCGTCGGATCGTTGGGAATCCATGTCAAATTGGCGCCGGTGGCCTGCCATTCGGCCACGGGTTTGAATGCCATCGAGGCCATCCAGAGGATCGGGATCAGCGTCACCGCAAGCGCGATCAGGATCGCGACGTAGCGGAACGCTTCAAAGGCCACGGATCGGGTCATCGGTCACTTGCTTTGGTCTGAGAGAAAGCAGAAGGGGCTGCAAAGCCCCTTCCTGTTGGTCCGGTCATCCAGGGAGGTCAGACCGGATCGACAATCGTGGGCCAAGCGGCCTTGTTCGCCTGCACCGCCTCGATGATCTTGTCCTCGCCGGTGCGGCGAACGATTCGGGTCCATTCGCCGGAGGTGTCGGCCATCGCCTCTGCCGCCGTCTTGGCACCGGTAAGCGCCGCCATCAGGTTTTCGTCCAGCGCGTTGTGGAAGGCTGTCGCACCCGGATAGTTGATGGTGGGCACGGTGCGCGCGACAGTCTCGCGGACGTTGTCCATGTGGTAGTCGTGGTAGGTTTCGCGCACCATCGGGTCGCTGAAATCCGACAGGCGGAACGGGTCGAGATAGCCGCCGGGGTTGGCGGTCATCCAGGCGTAGATCCGTGCGGAGCCGAGCCATTGCAGCAGCAGATAGGCAGCCTCTGGGTGGCGCGACTGTGCGCTGACCATGCCGGTGAGCGAGAACCACAGGACCGAGCGGCTGATGATGCCGCCATCGATTTCGCGACCGGGGGGCAGCATCGAGCCGACCTTGCCGGTGACGAGCGAGCCGGTGTTGCCCGGGTTGTCGAGGAACTTTGGCAGGTTCGAGAAGGCGCAGGTCATGGCAGCGCCGCCGCCGCCGAAGTTGCCATATTGCTCTGGCCAGCCCCAGGAGATCGCGTCGGGCGAGTGATGCGACAGCGAGTCGATGTATTCTTGCGTGGCAATCACACCGGCCTCGCTGTCAATCAGCGGGGTACCGTCGTCGCCAAAGAGGTACTGGTTCGGATTGCCCATACTGACATAGCGTTGATACCAGTTGGTATAGCCCCAGCCCTGATTTCGCAGGTCGGTCGAGCCGAAAAGGCCCTGATCTGGCCGGTGAAAGAAGGCCGCGACTTCGCTGTGTTCGGCCCATGTGCGCGGCAGGATCAGGGCCCGGCCATGCGCGGATTCGAAGGCTTGCCCTTCGGCGTCGGATTCAAAGAGGTCGCGCCGATAGACCCAGGTCTGGAAATCGCCATCGAGGCTGACGCCGTAGTTGGAGCCACGGTACTGGTTGAGCAGCGAGACGCCCTGCGCGCCGTTCACATAGCCGCTGACAGGGTCGTCCCATTCAGGACGGTGTTCGGCGACAAAATCATCGAGATTGGCGATGCCGCCGGATTCGACCAGATCGCCGAGCCGGTTCCATTCGACGGAATAGATGTCAAAGCCGCCGCCGCTGGTCGAGATGTCCTGTATGACCTTGGTGAATTCCTGCCCGTTGGGCAGACCCACGATCTCGATCAGGATGCCGGTTTCACGTTCCCACAGCTCTTTGATGCTGGGCGCGCCGGCAGGGAAAGGCTGGGTCAACTGGCCGATGGAGCCATCCGAGAGGCCAAGCACGATGCGTTCGGGCGCGTTGCCAGAAGCTTTGAGCGCCTTGGCTGCCTCGACTGCCCGGCCTTCGGGTGTGTCGGGGCCGTATTGGTAGCGTTCGCAGCCCGGAAAGCCGGTGGGCCCGCCGATCATGTCGGGGGCCAGTTCCTGTGCCCAAGCCTGTCCGATGAAGCGCGGGGCGATCAAGAGCCCCGATCCGTAGATACCCAGTTTGACGCCGGTTGAAAGCAACCCGCGCCGCGTCATGCGACGACCAATCATGTCAATCCTCCCCTGCGGCCCTCTCCCAGAGCTTGGTGACAGGTTTTGGACCGATTCGCACCATCGGGTCAATCAATTTGTTCGTCAATACATCATATTGATCTAAAATGCAGGCAGCTGGAATGCGACATTTTGGTACGAATCTGGCGAATTCCAATCAAATTACATCCGAAATGGTCGAATATTCGTAGCTAGGGTCGGTTGTAGTGAAATTAGCTTGCCAGCCGCACAATCAAAATGATTGATTACTATCATTGTTGGAACCGCGCGATGTGAAGGCTTGGGACCGGGCAGTTGACCTTAGTCGCAAAGCGGGCTTAGCGTCCGGCGCAGGACAGGCTGTGGGATACCGGATGCGCGCGACCTTGAGTGATATTGCCCGAGAGGCCGGGGTTTCTTCGGCGACGGTGGACCGCGTGCTGAACAATCGCGATGGGGTGCGCCACCATACTCGGACCCATGTGATGGAGGTGGCGCAACGGCTCGGCTATTTTTCCGCCGCAGAGGCGGTGCCTGATGATGCCGCGCTGCGTGTGGTCAGGCTGGCATTCCTGCTACCTGCGGGGACCAATGCGTTCATCCGGATGTTGCAGGGACATATCGAGCAGCAGGCGGCGTTGTTGAGCGCGGTGGAATGCCGGATCGAGACGATCGAGGGCTTTGATCCACCAGCTTTGGCCCGCAAGCTGGCCGCGCTGGACCCGAAGATCGAAGGGGTCGGGCTCATTGCGCTGGACCATCCGATCGTGCGGGAGGCGATCCGGTCTGCGGCGCAAGCCGATGTGCGTATCGTGACCATTGCCTCTGATATCCAGAACGTGCCGCGCATCGCCTATATCGGCACAGACAATCGGCAGGCGGGCCGACTGGCCGGGTATCTGATGGGCCGGTTTCTGGGCAAGGGTACCACGGGCAAGGTCGCGCTCTTTGCCGGGTCGCTGTCCTATCATGGCCATCAGGAGCGCGAGATGGGGTTTCGTCAGATCCTGCATGAGGAGTTTTCCGCACTGCAGATCGTGGAACTGCGCGAGGTGCTGGATGACCGGGAGAAAGCCTATCGCGAGGCGATGGCGCTGATCGACAAGCATCCCGACCTGACGGCCATCTATAACGTCGGTGGCGGCACCAGCGGGATCGGTCGTGCGCTGAAGGACCGCGACATGGCGAAGCGGGTGGTGCTGATCGGGCATGATGCGACCGAGGGCAACAAGGCGCTACTGCTCGATGGCACCTTGGATGCGATCATCGACCAGAATGCGCGGGTCGAGGCGCGCGAGGCGCTGGCGACACTGGTGTCTGCGATCCGCGGCGACACGCATGTGCCGATGCCGCCCCGGTTGCAGGTGATATTCCGCGAGAACCTGCCGGACGAATAGCCGTCAGGCGACCTTGGCGGGCCAGCTCGCGTTTGCGAGTTGGGCGCAAAGTTCGTCCACTGTGCGCGCCTTTATCAGCCCGCCGTCAATCATCCGCTGCAGCGCGTCGTAGTGTGCGGTGTGGGTTGAGGAGGTGAGGCCGTCGCTGACGAGCCTAACAAAAAAGCCTCGATCGGCGGCGTCGCGCGCGGTAAGTTCGACGCAGCCTTCGGTGACGATGCCAGTGACCCAGAGCCGGTCGATCCGCATGTTGCGCAGGATCTGGTCGAGGGCGGTGGAATTGAAGGTGCCGGCGCAGAAGTGTCAGAGCAAAGTTCTTGAGCGATCTGACTTTGCCGCCTAGTCTGCCCAGATGACAAAGCCGAGCCCCTTTCGCTACTTCAAGACCTCCCCCGAAATCATTCGGCTGGCTGTGATGCTTTACGTTCGCTACCCGCTGTCGCTTCGCAACGTGGAGGACCTTCTGCACGAGAGAGGCATCGACATCTGCCATGAAACGCTACGGTGCTGGTGGCACAGGTTCCGGCCGATGATCGCCGCTGAGATATGGGGCAGGGGCGTTTCGGTGATGCGGCCGAGTCACTGGCGGTGGCACCTATGTGAGGTCTTCGTGGAGTTGTATGCCGGCCGGCCATATCCCCAGCGGACGGTCGATCATAAAGGCGAAGTTGGCGAGGCAGTCATGTTTGGATATCAGTCGTGTTTGCGTCGAACGGGATTCGAAACTATACGTGGTACAATAAAATCAATGCCTTACGCCCCAGAGAAGGTTCGCCCGCAGTCGCGTTCCCTCCGCCATTTGCCCCAGCGAAAGCGTTCTCCCGATCCTGCTCAGGCCGGAATTTCTTGTTGTTTTCGAGGCTTATGCGGGTTGGGCTGAGCACTGGACCCTGCGCCGTGAGGCCCGGAAGCGTTCTCTTGGGGCCGATATTCTCCAAAGCTGATGACTGCGCGGATTTAGTGCTCAGCTTCAAGGCATTGAATATGAATAGATATTTTTAGAAGTCTTTTTGGTCAGTTTGCGAAAACGTCCGGTTCGCGGGCAGGACTGGGATCGGAATGGCCGAATCCTAGGGTGGGCTAATTATTGCGCTCGGTTTCTTAGCGCTTCGTAAAGCCTGCTCGGGCCAAGCAAAATCTCCTTGAGGCCATCACGGACCGCCTGCGAGTCCAGAGCTTGCTTGCTCATCGTCGTGTGAGCGTCGAGGGCATCGATAATTGCGTCCAAGATCGCCCTTGGTAGCGCAGGAGAGTTGGCGAACTGTTCCTTGCTATTGTTGCTGGCCTGTTCAGCCAGTGTCGCGCTTTCCATCAACTTGCCCTTGATCACATTGTTCACATAAATCAACTGATCATCGTCAGACAATTCGCCGACAAACAGGTCATTTAGCTTCGCCAATATTTCGGCCAGCAGCGCCTTTTCCTTTTCCTGAACGCTGCCAGTACCAGTCCCGGTCATCGGCTGGAGACTCTCACCACCCCCGCCCAAAGGCAGGGAGGTCTTGCCTTGGTCGATCAGTTTATGGTGGGTCAGAACCACCTTTGACAGGTCAACGCTGTCCCTCTCCCGCCCGAACTCCAGCAGCGGCACCAAGCGACGGTAGAAGATGCTGCGGGCCTCGATGGCCGTGGTGCCATAGTCGAAGATCTGGGACAGGAAGCTGTAGAGGCGCAGGAAGGCCCCCATGTCGTTCTTGAACAGCAGGAGGGCGTTCAACTCGTCCTCAGCGTGCTGCGTCGCAGTGTCGTTCGCTGCAGCCCTCGCAGCCTTGAGCTGGTCCTGAGCCGATTTGAAGGATTTGAGCAGGCGGTCGGCAACCGGGGCGATAGCCGCAGACAACTCACCATGCGTGGCCTTTGGGTCCAGATCGACTTTGACGACGCGGTCGACTTCGAACTCGTCGTAGTGCCCGGATGCGTCCAGTTTGGAGCGCAGGTCGAAGACGAGGTTCGGGTCGGTCACGTCCGCAAGGCTTGCGGTTTCGTAGTAGATCTTGAAAGCGGCGAGGATTTCCTCGCTGCTGTTGACGAAGTCGAGAATATAGGTCGTGTCCTTGACCACATCGCCGCTCTGGTAGGCGCGGTTCAGCCGCGAGAGGGTCTGCACTGCCTGGATGCCCGCAAGCCGCCGATCAACATACATGCCGCACAGCAGTGGTTGATCGAAGCCGGTCTGGAACTTGTTGGCGACGAGCAGGATATGGAACTCGGCCTGCTTGAAGGCTTCGCGAATGTCGCCGCCCTTGAGGTTGGGGTTAAGTGCCTTGCTGGTTTCGGTGAAGGGCTCCGGCCCGCTGTCGGGGTCGTTCACCTCGCCGGAGAACGCCACCAGGGCGCCCAAGGCATAGCCCTTCGACTGGATGTATTTTTCCATCGCCAGCTGCCAGCGCACAGCCTCGATGCGGCTGCCGACCACCACCATCGCCTTGGCCTTGCCACCCAGCAGCGGCAGCACCATCGCCCGGTAATGCTCGACGACGATCTGCACCTTTTGGCTGATGTTGTAGGGGTGCAAGCGCACCCACTTCATCAGCGATTTCATCGCTTCGCTGCGTTCGACCTCGGCGTCGTCCAATTCCTTGCCGTCGTTGGCTAGGGTGAACGCCAGCTTGTAGGGCGTATAGTTTTTTAGCACATCGAGGATGAAGCCCTCCTCAATCGCCTGCCGCATCGAATAGACGTGGAAGGCCGTGGGCAGGTTGGTGGCGCTGGCGGGCAGGCTGGGGTCGGGCCTTGTGCCGAACAGCTCCAGCGTCTTCGACTTGGGCGTGGCGGTGAATGCCACAAAGCTGATGCCCGCCGCACTTGCCTTCGAGGTCATCTGCGCGGCCAGAATATCCTCGCTGCTGATTTCACCGCCATCGTTCAGGTCGGCCAGTTCACCCGGTGACAGCACCTGTTTCAGCTTCGCCGCAGCTTCACCGGTCTGGCTGGAATGCGCCTCGTCGGCGATCACGGCGAAGCGCTTGCCCTTGGAGGCCGCCAGCTCCTGCACAGCATTCAACGCGAAGGGAAAGGTCTGGATCGTGCAAACGACGATCTTCTTGCCCCCCGCCAACGCCTCGGCCAGCTTGGCGCTTTTCGCCCCGGCCTCGTTGGTGATCGAGGCCACGACGCCGGTGGTGCGCTCGAAGGAAAAGATCACCTCCTGCAACTGCGCGTCGATCACATTGCGGTCCGACACCACCAGCACCGAGTCGAAGATTTTCTCGTCCTTGGCGTCGTGCAGGTCGGCGAGGAAATGTGCGGTCCAGGCGATGGAGTTGGTCTTGCCCGACCCCGCCGAATGCTGGATCAGGTATTTGCCCCCCGCCCCCTCAGCCAATATCGCTGCCCGCAGCTTTCGCGTCGCGTCCAGCTGGTGATAGCGCGGAAAGATCATCCGGCTGATCTTCTTCTTGCTGTCCCGCTCGGCCACCATGTAGCGGCCGATGATCTCAAGCCAACTATCGCGCTGCCAGACCTCGTCCCACAGATAGGCGGTCTTGTGGCCGGTCGGGTTCAGCGGGTTGCCCTTGGCCCCGTTGTCACCTTTGTTGAAGGGCAGAAAGCGGGTCGCTGGCCCCTCCAGTTTCGAGGCCATCATCGCTTCCGAATCACTGACCGCGAAATGCACCAGCGCGCCGCTGGGGAAGGCCAGCAGCGGTTCGGGCTTTTGGCCCCTGGGGCTGGGGTGACGGTCAAAGCGGTATTGGTCGACGGCATCTTGAACTGTCTGGGTGAAGTCGGTCTTCAGCTCGACCGTTGCGACGGCCAAGCCGTTCAGGAACAGCACGAGGTCGATGCAGTTCTCATTCGCCAGCGAATAGCGCAGCTGCCGCACCACGCGTAGGCGGTTGGCGGCGTAGCGGGCGGTGATGTCGGGGTTCATCCCCATGGCGGGTTTGAACTGCGCCAAAGATACCGGGGCCTTCACCCCGATCAACTCCACCCCGCGGCGCAACACCTCCAGCGTGCCGCGTTCGTCGAGTTGTTTGCGGATGCGGTCCAGCAGCACGGCTTCCGCCGCCGCCCCGTGGCTTTTGCTCAGCGCCTGCCATGCGGCGGGTTGGCTGACCTGCACCCAAGCCACCACATCCGCCGGAAACAGCGCGCGGGGGCAGTCATAGGCTGCCGCATCGCCCACCGCGTAAAGCCAGCCAGAGGCGGCCAGTTCGGCGCAGATGTCATCCTCAAAGCCGATTTCCTTGTGGGTTGCCATCATGCCCCCTTGGTGGTGGAGTTGGCCCGACGCTGCCCCATCGGCAGGCCCGGTCCTTGGTGAAAAGACAAAGCCCGCCTCATGCCGCCCCTGCCAGTTCCGGGACAAGCCCCCGCACGTCGATCTTGCCGGTGACGGCTGCGGAAATCAGCGCGGCGCGGCGTTCTTGCAGGAGGGTGATGGCGGATTGGGCGGTGGCGGTGAGGGTGTCGAATTTGGCCGTGGCATTTGTCAGGAAGGTGACAATCCTGTCCTGCTCGTCGCGAGGCGGCGCGACAATCACGAATCCCCCGATTTGACCGGGGCTAATGTGGGGCACGCTCACGCCAGTCATATCAGGAAGGAAATGGTGGATAAAGGCTTCCCCGGCCAACTGAAGCCGGAGATATTCCTTGTTGAGGCCCTCATCGGTCCTGAGGGATGCCACTCGCTGCAATAGCAGGCACGGCACGTCGTGTTCTTCAACAATGGCCACTCGGACTCCTGCACTTATCCACGGGCGGTCCATGCCGATAACCAAATCACCCGCTTGAACCTCGAACATGCCGAGTCCGTCATCGGGCGCACGTTTCCAGTAGACGGTTTCTTCCCACTTCAGTTCCCCGACACCGACGTTTGCGCCCCGGAGTAGCGGGGTGTCATTATCATCGACAGAAAAGGACGTTGAAGGGAACGCAAATCCAGATAGGATTGAGACGAACCGCCTGGCCTCACAAACCTCCCACCCCTCTGGCACGTCGCCGAGCCAGTCTGTGCCGGAGGGTTTCAGGGGGGCTTTGGGGTTCAGGCCGCGGGTTACGGCTTGGCTGATGACGGCCTGACGCTTTTCGCGCAGCAGATCAATCAAGCGCCGCTGCTCGGCCACCAGCGCATCAATCTTCGCCGTCTCCCGATCAAGGAACCCCGCAATAGCGCGTTGTTCGGGGAGGGGTGGGAAAGCAGCCGGCTCATCAAAATAAGCTGACGCATCCAAGTTTTGAATACCGGAGGTCTGCTTGATAGACTTGAAGTTCAACCGGAGTTCATAAATCGCAGAATGGACATAACACCAAAACGATGGGAACATACCGTGCCGGAGACCAGGGCTGTTCAGTTCTGATGATTTGGGCTGTTGCTGTGATTGGTGTTCAGCGACAACCACCTTGGCCCGTAGGGGGTTTGGGCTTCGCATGAGAGGCTATTTCTGCTGATTTTTGGCGCGGGTGAT
>Ga0209702_10003972_pt1 | contig 22329 bp, 20 predicted proteins | sample FRY01_FD_187210 | JGI IMG/M metagenome (GOLD analysis project Ga0209702, IMG submission 187210) | Freshwater microbial communities from Lake Fryxell liftoff mats and glacier meltwater in Antarctica - FRY-01 (SPAdes) (version 2) | ecosystem: Environmental > Aquatic > Freshwater > Ice > Glacier... | reverse complement strand
GTTCGATGTTCGATGTTCGATGTTCGATGTTCGATGTTTGATGTTCGGCGGATTGCCCCCCTTTCACTTTCACGGATCACTCCGCTTCGTGGCCATCCATCTGCTGGCAGAGGCCTGCGTAGAGTCCGCCCTGAAGAAGAAGATCCTCGTGGCGGCCCCGTTCGATGATTCTCCCGTGTTCGAGCACAAGGATTTGGTCCGCGTGTCGGACGGTGGAGAGGCGATGGGCAATAACGAAGCTGGTCCGGTGGCGCATGAGACGGTCGAGAGCTTCCTGAATCTGACGTTCGGTGGTCGTATCCACACTGGCCGTGGCTTCGTCGAGGATGAGGATGGGCGGATTCTTCAGTAAAGCTCTGGCAATGGAGAGGCGTTGTTTTTCGCCCATGCTGAGTTTGACTCCGCGTTCGCCGAGGGGGGAGTGGAGGTTCTCCGGAAGGCGGCGGACGAAATCAGCCGCATTGGCTGCGGCGAGTGCTTCCCACATTTCTGCTTCGCTGGCGTCGGGCTTGCCCATGCGAAGGTTCTCTGCCGTGGATCCGTTGAAGAGAAAACTCTCCTGCGTGACCATGGCAATATTTTCCCGGGTGTGGGCACGAGGCAGGGTGGAGAGCGATTGGCCGTCGAGGAGGATGTCTCCGTGGTGGAATTCGTAAAATCGGACGAGGAGATTCACGATCGTGGATTTTCCGGCTCCGGTAGGGCCAACCAACGCGATCATCTCACCGGGTTGGGCGAGGAAATTGATGCCTTCCAAAACCGAGCGGTCGGAGGAATAGGCAAAGCTAACGTTTCGGAACTCCACTTTGCCACGCAGAGGGGAGAGTGCCTGGCTGGGAGTTTGGGCCGCGTCGTTTTCCGTTGGGGCGTCCATGATTTCAAAGACGCGCTCGCCGGCCGCCCGGCCCGCCTGAAAAAGCTGGTTGAGTTGATGGAGGCGGCTCACAGGCTCGTAAAGAAACCGGGCCAAAACCAGAAAGGCCACCAGGGCCCCAATTTCGAAATCGCCATTCAAAACCATCTGGGCCCCGAACCCGGCGATCAGCAACATGCCGCAGGAGGCGAAAAAGCTCATCGTGGGACTGTAAAGTGCCCAGGTCCGCATGATGGTGAGGGTCGCTTGGCGGAGGGATTCGCTGCTGGCATTGAAGCGAGCATGTTCCCGTTCTTCGCTGGTGTAGGTCTTGATCTGGCGGATTCCGGCGATGTTGTCGTGGAGGAGGGAATTGAGGGCCGAGGCGGCTTTGCGAGCCATCCGGTAGCGGGTTCGGGCGCTGAAGGTGTAGAGCAAGGCGCCGGCGGCGAGCAAAGGAATCGGAGCCAGGGCCAAACCTGTGAGCTGGGGGCTGTAAGTCCACATGACCCCGGCGACGATGATGATCTGAAGAACGGCCACCAGACCTTGTTCGATCCCATCAATGAGAACGCGCTCGACTGAAGTGACGTCTTCGATCAACCGGGTCATGATGTCGCCGGTGGCCCGGTCATCGAACCAGGGAAGCGGAAGGGCCTGGATGTGGGAGTAGAGTTCGCTCCGGAGATCGTAGATGACGTTTTGTTCGAAACGGTTGTTGAGGATGATTCGAAGACCGTTGAGTCCGTCTTGGGCGACAAAGGCCGCCAGCCCAATGGCAATGAGCGGAAGGAGCTGCTGGGGTTGATTGTCCCGGATCACGGAATCAATGATCCGCTGGGTCACCGCAGGGAAAACGATGACCATGAGAGTGCTGAGAATGGCACAGGTCAGGGTGCCGAGAGCCAAAAAAGGATGGCGCTTGGCGTAGGGAAAGACTCGAAGAAAAATTTGCATGAAGAAAGAACCCGCAAGAATAAGCCGCAGACTCCGGAGGAGTCAAAAGATTCGCTGATTCGGTCACAGAAGGACCGGTAATATATCGTTACCGAGGATGAACGAGCTTTCCGTTTATGGTGACGACCGCATCACCAATCGGAAGAAACTTGCGCGAGGGGAAGGGTGTTTGCGCTCCGTATCGGGAGAATAACTCATGACTCCCCGTTGGCTTTCTGGTATCTAACGAAGGATCTTGCCGCTATGAGTTCTTCTCCGCCTACTTACTCCGACGGTCATCCGCTCGATAACGTCCACTACCGCGAATACAAAATCCTTCTCCAGCCGGAACGGTTTTTCCGCGCAGAACGGTTCCAGGAGTATTGGGAGATTGTCTGCGGGATTGCCGATCATTGCGGCGTCAAGGTCACCACGAATAAGCATGCGTTTCATAGCCTGATTCGGGAAGTTCTCTTCTACGATACTAATAATTTTGATATCTATCGGAATGCCTTCATTTTGCGGAAGCGGACTTTTTACAAAGACGGATGGGCGCAGCGCGATCACGAACTGACGATCAAGTTTCGCCATTCCGATCAGGACATCGCGGCCCAAAGCGATATCCATCCCCGCTTGGAAGGTGAACGTCGGATCAAGTTCAAGGAAGAGTTGCTTCCACTCCGGGACAAACTGGGGGGCATGCGGAGCCTTTATTCGCATAACTGCGTTTTGATCACTCCGGAAATCGTCCTCGAACAAGGACTGGACAATGTGCGGAAGATTTTTCCCGCGCTGGAGGCGATCGATATTGAGCCGAAGACGACAATCGAGTTGGTCAATAATGTGGCCGTCGAGGAAGTGCAAGTGGATCCGGGGGTCTTCCATTTTGGCCATGGACTCGAGGCCAAAGCCACCATTGCGGTTTGGCGGAATCGGGCCTCGGAAACTTCGCTCGTGGGGGAATTTGCCTTCCAAGCGAAATTTCACCGCCTGGATAAAGTTCATCAAAAGGCGAAAGTGCTCTCGGAGAAATTCTACCGGGCGGTGCAAACGCATGCTCCGGAGTGGGTCCAACTCGGCACGACCAAGACGGCCATGGTTTACCAAATGGGAGGGAAGGCGGCCCCGGATCATGAATGAATCGGTCGCCCCGGTGCGAGAATTGCCGGCCGTGACGTTGGGAGAGATTTTTCGGACCTTTCTCGCTATTGGCGCCACCAGCTTCGGCGGCGGCGTGGTGGCCTATCTGCGGAGCAGTCTGGTGACAAAGAAAGGCTGGCTTGATGACGAATCCTTTCTCGAAGTGCTCGAGATCTCTCAGACTCTGCCGGGTCTCAATGCCACCAACATGGCGGTTTTGGTGGGCGATAGGTTGCGTGGTTGGCCAGGCGCCTTGGTTGGTTTCTTTGGCATGCTCCTCCCCGGGGCCACCATGATTTTGATTTTGGGAGTGCTCTACGCCTCCAATTCCCACAACGAATCAGTCAACGCAATTTTGAAAGGAGTAGGCGCCGCTTCGGTCGGGTTACTTCTCGCGGTGACGCTGCAAATCGGGCACAAACAATTAGAAAAGCGATTGGATGTCGCGCTGGTGGTTCTCACCCTCGTCTTGGTCAGCTTTATCCATGTCATGCTTCCTATTGTTCTCCTCACGGTGGGACCCTTAGCCGTTTTTCTTTACCGACCTCGCGCCCATCTTCCGCATAAGGCGGATGACCAAACGTTCGACAAGCGTCCGACCGATTGATGAATCCCGGTTCGCTCTTTTCTTTGCTTTGGGTTTTTTCCCTCCTGTCGATTATGGCGGTGGGAGGGGGGACGTCGGTGTTGCCGTCGATGAAGGATTTTTGCATCACGATGCAGCATTGGGTTACTCCGGACCAGTTTCGCGATATCTACAGTTTAGGGCAGTTGGTGCCCGGTCCTAACATGCTTATGGTTATCGTGGTTGGCTACCATGTTGGCGGTTACCCCGGGGCCTTGGTGGCCTTTTCGGGATTTTTTGTTCCCAGTTCGTTGATTGCCTTGGGGACTGGTCGGGTTTGGAACCATTTTGAAGGTTCGCCTTGGCGTACGGCCATCCAGCGAGGGTTTGCGCCGATCGTGGTGGGACTCATGCTGGCCGGGACCATCGCCATCGCTCGCACCGCCGTGGTGGGCAGTACGACCCTGGCCTTTGCCGCCATCGTTTTTGTGGTGCTCTACTTCGGAAAAAAGATGAACCCGGCCCTGCTGATTTTCGCGGGTGGCATCGGGGGCTGGATCTTTCTGCGCTGAGGAGAATTTGCCATTTGGGTTAGCGTCCGATTGACAGCGCCCGATCGAGAGCCCATTTTTGCGCCCGTGCATTCTTTTTCTTATCGGAAGGGCCTTCTCCATGGGGAAGGTGTGAATTTGGAAGATTTGGCCGCCCAAGTCGGGACGCCAGCCTATGTCTATTCGGCGGGGACGATTCGGGACAACTACCGACGGCTGGATGCCGCCCTGGCTCCGCTCGATCACACGATTTGTTTTGCCGTCAAAGCCAATTCCAACCTGGCCGTGTTGAATCTCCTCCGCCACGAAGGGGCCGGATTTGATATTGTTTCCGGGGGCGAACTCTTTCGCGTCCAAAGCGCGGGGGGAGATCCGGGCCGCTGCACATTTGCGGGAGTGGGGAAAACCAAGGAAGAGATCACGGCCGCGCTTCAAGCCGGAATTTATTGTTTCAATGTGGAAAGCGAAGCCGAGCTCGAGCGCATCAACGAGGTCGCGGGATCCCTCGGTTTGAGGGCTCCGGTGGCGGTGAGGGTCAATCCGGATGTCGATGCCAAAACCCACAAATATATTTCGACCGGCAAAAGCCAAAATAAGTTCGGGGTTGGTTTGGATCGGGCGGTCGAAGTTTATGCCCGCGCGGCCGAGTTGCCCCATCTCGTCCTGCGCGGGTTGCAGACGCACATCGGGTCGCAAATTCTCGAGCCCGGCCCCTTTGCCGAAGCTGCGGCCAAATTGATTCCACTCGTCGAGTCGCTTCGTGACCAATACGGGATCGAGTTTTTCAGCATCGGCGGCGGGGTGGGGATCGTCTATGACGCCGCTTTCGCCAGCGGAGATCCGGCTTGGTGGGAGTCGGTCGGACATCCTCCACGGATCACTCCGGAGGATTATGCCGCGGCCATTGTGCCGATTTTGCAACCGCTGGGATTGAAGATCCTCTTTGAACCGGGGCGCTATATGGTGGGCAATGCCGGGGTGCTTCTCAGCACGGTCCAGTACGTAAAAAAGACACCGGCCAAGACTTTTACCGTCGTCGATGCGGGCATGAATGACCTCATTCGTCCTGCCCTTTACGAGGGGTTTCACGAAGTGGTGCCGCTGCGGCGTTCCGAGGCGGAACCGGTGGTCATGGATGTGGTCGGACCGGTTTGCGAAAGCGGCGATTTTTTTACTCAGGATCGTGCCATTCCGCCTCTGGCCGAAAATGACCGCATCGCCCTGATGAGTTCCGGAGCCTACGGATTCGTTATGGCCTCAAATTATAACTCGCGGCCAACTCCGGTTGAGGTTCTGGTGGATGGCGAGGATTGGCAGATCGTGCGGGAACGCCAGACGCTGGAAGATTTGATTCGAGGAGAGAAAATCCCCGGTCAAGCCGGGTGATTTTCGCTGGCGGCGAGCGGCGCGCACGAGGGCAAGTTCCACCTTGCCCGGGCTTGGGGTCACTCGTGGGCAAGGTGGAACTTACCCCTCCGGTGCCGAGGCGTAATTCGCCTCAGGCGTTTTTTTCCCGCAAGGTGAGCTTTTTCTTTCGCTGACGCTGAGCCTCGGCAATGAATTCGCCTTGGGCGTCGAAGGGTTCCTCGGTCGTTTCCCGCAGCCGGTAGGTGCCGTCGGTCTGCATGACCTTGGCCTTGCGGGTGTCGCGCCAGAACCATTCGAGGATTTCGTCCACGTGCTCGCGCATTCCGGGTGAGACAATGGGGAAGAGGGTCTCGATGCGGCGGAAGAGGTTGCGGGGCATCAAATCGGCGCTGCCCAAATAAATTTTGGCGTCGCCGGCATTTTCGAAGCGATAGATGCGGCTGTGCTCAAGGAATTGGCCGACCATGCTGCGGACTTCGATGTTTTCACTCACTGCGGGAATTCCCGTCCGGAGGGCGCACATCCCGCGCACCATCAGACGGATGGGGACTCCAGCAGCCGAGGCCCGATAGAGCGCTTCGATGATACCCTCTTCGACGAGGGCATTCATCTTGGCATAGATTCCACAGGGACGGCCGGCTTGGGCGTGGGCGATTTCGTTGTCGATCAGGGCGACCAATTCGGTGAAGAGATTGAATGGCGCGGTCAGAAGTTCCTTCATCTTGGGAAACTTGGCCACTCCGGTCATGCAGTTGAACGCTTCGGCCAGCTCGGAGGTGAGTTCCTCCCGGCAGGTGAGGAGACCGAGGTCGGTGTAGAACTTGGCCGTGGAGGGATGATAATTTCCCGTGCCCATGTGGGCGTAGCGCCGAATGTCTGAGCCTTCGCTGCGGACGATCAACATGGCCTTGGCATGGGTTTTGAGACCGGTCACGCCATAGACGACATCCACTCCCGCCTCATGCATGAGGCGGGCCCATTTAATATTGGCCGCTTCGTCGAAGCGGGCTTTGAGTTCAATCACGACGGTGACCTGCTTGCCATTGCGGGCGGCCTCGATCAGCGACTGGACCAGTGGCGAGTCGGAACTGGTGCGATAGAGGGTTTGTTTGATCGCGAGGACATGCGGGTCCTCCGCGGCCAGGGCAAGAAAATCGACGACGGTCTGGAAGCTGTCATAGGGATGATGGAGCAGGATATCTCCCTTGCGGATGTGGAAAAAGAGATCCGACTCGGTATCGAGGGAGACGACCGTATTGGGCAAAAAGCGTTTGTAGCGAAGATCCGGGCGGTCAATTTGGAAGACGAGCGGCATGAGCCGCACAAAATTGAGCGGGCCATCGATGCGAAAGACATCTTCCTCATCGATGTTGAAGATCTCCGTCAGGCGGTTGACCACATGGTCAGGACAGTCTTCTTCGACTTCGATCCGGACGGCGGCGCCGCGGTTGACCTTGCGGAGTTCGGCCTCGATGGCATTGAGGAGATTGTGGGCTTCTTCCTCATCGATGTAGAGGTTGCTATTGCGGGTGACTCGGAAGAGGTAGGCGCCTTTGACCCGGACACCATGGAAAAGACTTTCCACATGGTTTTGAATGATGTGACCGAGAAAAACATGGTCGTCGCCTTCGTCCGGATCAGAAAATGGGACCACTCGGGGCAGGATGCGGGGGACCTGCACGACCGCGATGTCGGTGTCGAGGTCCTCGCCTTCCAATTCCACGATGACATTGAGGCTCTTATTGAGGAGCTGGGGGAACGGGTGGGCCGGATCGATGGCCAAGGGCGTCAGCACAGGGTAAATGTGCTTCTGGAAAAAATTCGCGAAGTAGGCTTTTTCCTTCGGGGGAACGTTGGGATACGTATGAAAGCGCAGCTGTTGGGCTTCGAGTTGGGGTTGGAGCTGTTCCCGCCAACACCGGTATTGATCTTTCACCATGGTACGCACGCGCGCACTGATGATCGGGAGGGCCTCCGCGGCGATCATTCCGTCTGGACCCGCCTCGGAGGACTGGGTCTGCTTTTGTTGTTTCAGGCCGGCGACGCGCACTTCAAAAAACTCGTCGAGATTGGAACTGACGATGCAAAGAAACTTGAGCCGTTCGAGGAGAGGATTGGATTCATCAATGGCCTGATCAAGTACCCGTTGGTTAAATTCCAGCCAGCTGAGCTCGCGATTGATGAAAAAAGATTTGTCGGAGAAATCCACCCCCTCATCGTCCGCAGACCGGGCCGGAGGTCAAGGCCTGATTTCCGAAGAGGCTGACGTATCAAAATTGAGTCGCTTTCGGGGAGCACACTCGGCCCGAGTGTGGTTCCTCGGCGGCTCGCCGAGGCTGCAACGGATCGGGCGAAGTCCGAACGGCCAGGCTTTCAAATTGGTCCGGCGAGCCGCCGGGCCATGCACGCGAGCCGCGTGCGGTACCCGGACAATACCTGCGCGGAGCCGCTTGAACTTAGAGAATCTTTTCGGTCCAGGCGCGCGCGGCATACTTTTCCCGGCTGAGGAATTCGGCCCGCTCGGTCGGGAGGGCCTCCACGGCCGGGGTGGTGATTTTGGAAGCCAAGGTCTCGGCCACCCGCCGGCCAAAGCCCTCCGGCACCGCCACCTGCTGGATGCTTCCCTGGTGGAGAAACCCCCGGCGAGTGCGGCGTTGCGCGCCTCCGCAGAGTTTTTCTCCTTGGGCGTTGTGGATGTCATGGAGGGCGGGCGCGGAAAAACAAGCCGCGCCGGGCCGGGTATCGTCTGCTTGCACGAGGCGGGTCACGAGGCCGAGTTGCCCGAGGGCAAGCCGCAGAGCCTCGTGGATGCGGCGGTAGGTTTCCGTCGGTCGAAGAGCCGCCAAGGTCTCCCTGGTTGGCACAATGAGGGAAAAGGTCCAGTCGCCCAGGTGTTCGACGATCCCGCCGCCGGTCCAGCGCCGCACCAGGGGGAGGTGGGGATAAAGGCCCCGGACTGCGGCGAGAGATTGAGAGCAACCCAGCGAGACCGCCGGGCCGTCCCAGCGATAGACCCGGAGGGTGGGGAGAGTCACGGACTCGAGAAGGGCCTCGTCGAGCGCCATCTGCCTGGGCCCGTCGCGGGGTACATCGTCCAAGCAGAGCGCAAGGTTCTCAAAGAGTGTCATTGCCAAATCCCCGGTGTCCTGCGTTCATCTTGCCCACCCCACCTCATTTTCCCCGTCACGTAAAACCTCTTTATCCCACTCATTCGCATGGCAAAATCAGCACTTGGCAAAGGACTCGGCGCCTTGATCAATTCCCGGGTGGCGGCTCCCGCCCCGGTTGAGGAACTGGGCGAACGCATCCAAACGCTTTCTTTGGACCGGATTGTTCCCAGCCCGTTCCAACCCCGGGAGGAATTTCGGAGCGAAAACCTGCAGGAGTTGGTCGAGAGTATTCGGGAGCAGGGCATCATCCAACCCCTGATCGTTCGGCGGGTGGGGGACAAGTACGAACTGATCGCCGGCGAGCGTCGCTGGCGGGCCGCCCAGGAGTTGAAACTGACCGAGGCTCCCACCATCGTCCGGGAAGCCACCGATCGGGAGGTGCTCGAACTGGCCCTGATCGAGAACTTGCAGCGGGAGGACCTCAATCCCATTGAAGAAGCGGTCGCTTATCAGCGCCTGCATCGGGACTTTAAACTTACCCAAGAAGAAATTTCTAAACGGGTGGGGAAAAGCCGGGCCTCGGTCGCCAATGCCGTGCGCCTGCTCGATTTGCATCCGGACATCCGCAGTATGGTGAAACAAAACCAACTTTCGGTTGGTCACGCCAAAGTCCTTCTTTCTCTCAAGTCGGCCGAAGAACAGCAACTGATCGCTGACCGGATCATTCGCCTAGGGGCCTCGGTCCGGGCGGCGGAAAAAATGGTTGCCCAACACGCGAATTCGCCAGGAAGATCCTCATCCGGCGGTCGGGTGGTTTCGGGTGCCAAAAAATCTCCAGCCGTTTCGCGGGTTGAGAACCTCCTCACCGAACGTTTGGCGACGCGGGTGGTCGTTCACCATGGAGAGAAAAAAGGCACGATCACGATCGAATACTACGGCAACGACGACCTCAACCGCATTCTGGCGGAACTCAAGGTCTCCACGGACTGAGGCGGGATCATTTTCACGCGGAGGCGCGGAGCGACAAGGGAGGAAGCCGAAAGACTCCGCTGCGTTCCCGCAGCTTCCATTCCGCGTCGAGTTTTCAAAGACTTAAATCCAATGCCCTCTCCGCGCCTCCGCGCCTCCGCGTGAGTCTTTCTGGCTTATCGGTTCTCTACTTTCTCCAGACGTCTTCGACATGACCGCCGAACCAGCGGCTGGTGGTGACTTTTTGTCGGGTGTAAAATTGGACCGCTTCCTTGCCTTGAAGGTGGAGGTCCCCAAAAAATGAGGCATCCCATCCGGTGAAGGGGAACATGGCCATGGTGGCGGGCACGCCGACATTGATGCCGACCATGCCGGCTTTGACCCGGTATTTGAATTCTCGGGCGGCGGCTCCGCTGTTGGTGAAGATGGCGGCTCCATTCCCATAGGCGGAAGCATTGGCCAGGGCGATGGCCTGATCGAGATCATCCATCCGCATGACATTGAGCACCGGCCCGAAAACTTCCTCGCGGGCCAGGGTCATTTCCGCCGCGACCTGATCGACGATGGTGGCTCCGATATAAAATCCTCCCAGGGCCTCGGGGATCCTCACTCCCCGTCCATCACAAACCACCTTGGCGCCTTCTTTTTCGCCGCCAGCGACGAGTTCCAATACGCGGTCCCGATGTTGGGCCGTAATCAGCGGTCCCATGTCGGGTTGCTGGGCCCGGTCGGTGGGGCCCACGGCGATTCCCCGGGCCGCTTCGATCAGGGAGGGAAGAATGAATTGCGCGGCTGCACCCACCGTGATCGCGGTCGAGCCTGCCATGCAGCGTTGTCCCGCACACCCGAAGGCGGCGGCCGAAAGGGCCTCGACGGTTTTGGGAACATCGGCATCGGGCATGACGACAATGTAGTTTTTGGCGCCGCCATTGGCTTGGACCCGCTTTCCGCTCCGGGTGCCGGTTTCATAAATGTGCTTTGCGATCGGCGTGGAGCCGACGAAGGAAATGGCCTGCACGTCGGGGTGGGTGAGGAGGGTGTCCACACACTCGCGACCGCCGTGGACCAAATTGAGCACGCCTTTGGGGAGGCCGGCTTTTTCCAGTAGTTCAATTAACAGCACCGCAGTGAGAGGGACTTTTTCGCTTGGCTTGAGGACAAACGTGTTGCCGCAGGCGAGAGCAAGCGGAAACATCCATAAGGGCACCATAGCCGGAAAATTGAAGGGAGTAATCCCGACGCAGACCCCGAGGGGTTGATGGGAGGTTTCGCAATCAACGTTGCGGGCCAGATTTTCCAGCGTATCACCCATCAGGAGGGTGGGGATGCCGCAGGCGTATTCGACATTTTCCAGACCGCGATAAACGCTCCCCCGGGCTTCCGCCAGGGTCTTGCCATGTTCGCGGCTTACGGATTGGCAAAGCGGATCGAAGTTCTCCTCAATCAATTGCCGATAGCGAAAAAAAAGTCGGGCCCGCTCGACCGGGGGAGTTTCCCGCCAGCTCGGAAAGGCGGCTTGAGCGGCCGCTACGGCCGCGTTGACTTCCTTGGCGCCTCCCGCCGGACATTCGGCAATGACTTCGCCGCTGGAAGGGTTGTAAACCGGGGTGGAAGCGAGCGACTTTTGATTAAGCCACTCTCCATTGATAAAAGCAGGGCAGGGGGTCATGGGAGAGGCGCGGCTTCGCCGCGAGTGAAAGTGGAAAAGGGAAAGTGGAAAGTGATGGCGGGTGGCGGGTGGCGGGCCCTTGCCGTTTATTCTGAAATGACCAATGACTATCTTGCGAGATCGTTGGATTGTTTGACAAAATCATCCCCGCTCCATTCGCCGTCGGCTTTGACCATCTTGTCTTGCTCAGCCGCTTTTTGGGCGGCCTTACGTGCCTGTTGACGTTTCACAAGATCGGCGTGGGTGGTGAAATAATCGAGGCTGTGCCCTTTGAAATCCCCGAGGGTCTCGAAGTTGTGGGATTCCATGAAGCCGAGCAGTCCTTCGCAGAGATCTTTGACCATGCCGTAGCCAAATTTCATGACCCCGGTGCACACCTGGACGGTATCCGACCCGAGAAGAATGAACTGGGCGGCGTCCTCGCCGGTTTCCACTCCGCCCATCCCGGAGAGGGTGCGGCCGGGGAATTCCTTCTTAATTAACTGAGCCAGTTCCATGCACATCCGGAGGGCGATGGGTCGGACGGCTTTGGAGGAATACCCGCCTGGGGTCGTGTATCCTTCCACGCTGGGTTCGGGACGGAGAGTTTCCAGATTGACTCCGATCACGCTGCGAATCGTATTGATGGCGGCGACGCCCTGGCAGCCCGCAGCAAGAGACGCTCGGGCAGGGTCTTCGATGTGGGTGATGTTGGGGGTCATTTTTGCCCAGACGGGAATCTTGGCGGCGGACGTGACCCAGCCACAGACTTCGCTCAGGATGTCGGGATCTTGACCCATGGCCGCTCCCATCTTGCGCTCCGGCAGTCCATGGGGGCAGGAGAAATTGAGTTCGAAGGCGTCCACGCCCACGTCCTGACAGCGCTCGACAATCTCGATCCAGGCGTCCCGGTTGTATTCTTCCATGATGGACGCAATAAGAATGCCATCGGGGTTGGTATCTTTGGCCTTCTTGAATTCCTCCAGCCAAATCGAAAACGGCCGGTCGCTAATCAATTCGATGTTCTCCCAACCGATGACTTCCTTTTTGTCATTGGCGTGAAGCTTGCCGTAGCGGGGGGTCACATTGACCACCTTGGTGGAGTCGAGGCTGACCGTCTTGGCGATGACGCCGCCCCAGCCTTCGCGGAAGGCTCGATTGATCACATTGAGATTGGTTCCGGGAGGGCCGGAGGCAATCACGAAAGGGTTCTTGAACTTCAATCCATCAACTTCAGTGGCTAGTGTGGGCATGGTGATTTAAGGGGGAAGGGGTGACGCCCGAAGTGTGATGTTTTTCCAAGGAAAAGAACAGGAAATTCCGGATGATTTGGCCAAATAGCTTGGTTTGAGCGCATGCCTGAAAAGTGCAAACCAAAGGCGCGTGGGCCGTCCCGCCCGCTTGGTTCGAAAAGCGGGCGAGACGCCCAATACTGTCAGTTTTGCTTGATTCTTGACGTTGATCCACCTACATCATGATGGATGGCAAGACATGCAAAAACACTCTCGCAAGGCACCACCGCCATCGAACACCTTGGGGTAGGAGTGCTCTCCTTGTGCTTTCCGCTGCAGAAAGTGTGTTCCATCATCGATGCTTGCGGAAAAGGCGACAAGCGAGTGAGAGATTTGCCTGCACCGCTGATTGTTTACTACGTGATCGCGCTGAGCCTATTTCCTGGAGTGGCCTACCAGAGCGTGCTGAGGTGGCTGATTGGGGGAATGCAATGGCTGGGGAACGCTCACTTCCGCATCGCTTGCCGCGAGTCCTTGAGCGATGCGCGACAACGCCTTGGGGAAGCCCCCATGAAGATGCTGCATGAAGAGATGGCGAGGCCTATGGAGGAAAAATCCCTTCCGGGAAGTTACTTTAAGGACTTACTTCTTGTGGCGTTGGATGGGAGCACGCTGGCTTTGCAGGATACTCCTGACAACAGCGATGAGTTCGGACGCTCGTCCAATCAGAACGGCGATGGAGTATGGCCTTTGGCGCGATTTGTCGCGCTGGTGGAGAGCGGTACGCATCTGATTTTCGGGGCGAACTTGGGTGGCTATCATGACTCGGAAATCACCCTAGCCAAAGCCTTGGCAGCGAAGCTGCGCCCAGGCATGCTCTGCTTGGCCGACCGGCTTTTCCCGAGTTACGGCTTGTGGCGGCAGTTTGCAAGAAGCGGAGCCCATCTGCTTTGGCGGGCAAAAGCCAAAATGCCGCTACGCAAAATCGCCTCTCTACCCGACGGTTCGTATCTCGCGCACTGGCTTCCTGAGGAGGGGCGCAAGAAGGGAGCCAAAGCCATCGTTGTGCGGGTAGTCGAATACAAACTCAAGGACGCAAGCAATGCGAAAAGCGGCGAGGACATCTACCGACTCCTGACGACGATCCTTGATCCGACCGAGGCCAGCGCTACGGAGCTCGCCAAGCTCTATCCCCAGCGCTGGGAGATAGAGATCACCATAAAGGAGAGCAAAACGATCTTGCGCAAGGGCAAGATCACCCTGCGCAGCAAGATGCCTGCATTGGTCAAGCAGGAGTTTTGGGGGATGATATTGGCCCACTACTTGGTGAGGAAAATGATGGCACAAGCGGCCATGGATACTGGCCGCGATCCCGACAAGCTCAGCTACGAGGGGAGCATCGAAATCATAAAATCCACCCTAGCAGGCCCCGCCCTGTCATTTTCCCCCTAAAGAACGGGAGATCGTCTTCCGGAAAATGAGCGATCATCTTGGCCAGACCCGAGCTGGAAGTAGCCGGGGCAAAAGCAATCCCCGCACGATCAAGTGCAAGCCGCGTCCCAAGTTCCCTGTCTGGAGACCCAAGATAAGGCCCGCAAAAAAAATCCGCGAGACGACAATTGAAATTTTCTAAACTGACAGTATTGGGCGGGACGCCGATGCCCGCTTCTTCGTATTTCCGACGTCAAAGGTCACTTCACTCAGTTTTAATCACTCCGCCAATTGACGGCGAACCCGGAAACTCCCACTCTTCGTTCCTTCGATGATTGCCGCGCTTCTGACCAGTCTTGCCTTCGCCGCATCCGGCGTCTGCGGCGGGCGACTGAGCGCGCCTCTCGGCGGGATCCACGCCAATGCCATCCGCAGCTTTCTGGCTATGGCGGTACTCTCCATCTATGCGTGTTTCCTTGGCCAAGGCCTTACCGGAGCCGGTTTGGGCATGCTCGCATTCAGTGGGCTCATCGGATTTGGCATTGGGGACATGGCCCTGTTCCAAAGCTATCAACGCATCGGCTCCCGCCTCGCCATCCTCATTTGCCAATGCTTGGCCGTGCCCATCGCCGCCCTGACCGAATGGGTTTGGATGGGCACCGCGCTAACGGCCATCCAATTGGTCTTGGCCACGGTGATCTTGGTGGGCGTTTCCTTGGCTCTCGCCCCCTCCGACCACCTTCACTTGCCGAAAGGCACCCTGAGAGCAGGCATCTTCTTTGGAGTCATCGCGGCCTTCGGGCAGGGCTGGGGTGCCGTGTTGAGCCGGCGGGCCTATGAACTCAATGCCATGGAAGGAGCCTCCGTCGATGCGCTCACGGTCACCTTCCAGCGCATGATTGGAGGCATCGCCTGGATTCTTCCCTTTTATTTAATCTATCTGATTCACCAGCGGACTTATCACCGCAGCCAATTGCTTCGCCTGACCAAGCTCCGCCAGTTGTGGCCATGGCTCTTGGGAAGTGGCATCGCCGGCCCGGTCATTGGGGTCGCTCTCTACCAATGGGCCCTGGCCACGACCGCAAGTGCTGTCGTCCTGGCCATCGTTGCCACCACGCCCATCGTCATCATGCCACTGACCTACTGGATCGACAGAGACCGTCCTTCCCCCCGCGCCATCCTCGGGGCAATCATCTCCGTACTGGGAGTCATTGGCTTGTTGATGTTCGGGACCAGCAGATAGCAGAACGACCTTTTGACGCTTGAGTTGAGGCGCTGTTGCCAGAAGCGTCTCCAAACTGCCGCCCGAGAATTTCGAGCGATTGATGGAAAATTTGCGCGATTTGGAAATCGCCCGCAATGCGCTGGCGGAGATGGAAGCCGGAAACAAGGAAAAGATTTCGCTTGATGAGTTGGAATCTCGCCTTGGCTTCTGACGTATGATGTCAAAATTCCACGGCGGGTTGAAAAACACCTTGCCGGTCTCCGCGCTTCGCGCTCCGGCTCGAACCTTTGGGTCTGCGTGGGTTCAAATCCCGCCCCGAAAGAGCGGAGGGGGTGGGATTATCCTGGCTTCGCGTGGCTCTGCATTTTGGCTTCGCATTGAGGTTTTGCGCTTCGCGCTGGGCAGTCTGTCGGCGTGCAGTGAATGTGTCAGAGAAATTTGCGTAAAGCCTGTCAGTTTTTGACGGTGGATTGGTCAGTTTTCCTGATTAGGAACGAGTTCCAACGAATGGCGCATGACCGATTCAGCGCACAAAAACCGCTCATGAGGCACAAAACGCCAAAACCCGACCTGCCGAGAGACCTATCTCCATTCCAGGAGCTACCTTCGACTTCACCGAATGCACCCATTTTGAAAACTCCAGTCGCAGAAACGATCGTAAGCGTCATTTGTACCGCCACTGGCGGAAGAATCCGTAAACGTCATAAGTTTCGTTCTAACATTTATGAACGATACGACAGAAATTCTAAAAATTGATACGAGCACACGCGTCTCGCGTGTCGGGGTTGGCGTCCCGCCAATCCCATTTTCCGGCGGGACGCCGGAAACCACACGCGGGACGGGTGCGCTCTTTTTCAATAGGGGAAACTGGGGGTGCGAATCTTGACATAACGAGTTCGGTCCGTGGGCGGGTGTAATAAACCCTGGTGAAATAACCCGGTTGATGGGGCGGTAGCGCCGAAATAGTGGAAAACAAGCTGGAAGCTTGTTCTACCCTGTCCAAGCCGGTAGTGGTCTTTGGGTTCATTGGCTTGTTGGTAGAGGCTCAGCAGCTTGAAGGTGAAGAGCACCGACAGAAACGCCGATTCGGTTGCAAAGAAGCTCTTCATGCAGAAGCCGTCGGCGTTGGGTTCCGCTTTGAGTTCTTCGATCCGCTGCGCAATGACGGCCCGCTTGTTGTAGTCGCGCCAGAGCGTGAGCGCATCCTCTGTACGGTTGGTCACGAAGATGCGGAAGGTGTAGCCGGGCACATCCAAGAGCTTGCGCCCCACGGCTGATTTGCTTTCACGAACGCGCTCGCGCACGACGATAAAGCGTCGGGGCTTGTTCCAGCCCTGAAGCTGCAAGGTGAATTCACTCAGTCCGAAAAGTATAAAAGAAGAATCCTTTTTTTCATGGCCGGGGGGTGCCTTCTGCGTCCAGTATTGGCATTCACATTTATGAAAACCTTTCAAATTGGCATGGCAGGATTGGACACCTCTCACGCGGAGGCGTTTGCGAATCTCCTGCACGACGCTTCCCATGAACATCATGTGACCGGCGGACGGATCACGGTCGCCTATCCAGGTGGATCACCGGATTTCGACCTCAGCATCAACCGGGTGGGAAAATTCACCGGCGCTCTGCGGGATGGTCATCAGGTGAAGATGGTGGATTCGCTTGCGGCCATGCGCGGGAAGTGCGATGCCGTCATGCTGGAAAGCGTGGATGGTCGGGTTCATTTGGAACAATTTCGTGAAGTGGCCGATTGGGGGGTGCCAGTTTTCATCGACAAGCCACTGACCGTATCTGTCTCCGAAGCCCGGGAGATCGTGAGGATCGCAGCGGAAAAAAAGGTTCGGGTGACGAGTGCTTCGGCGATCCGTTTTGCGGAGGCCTTTGTCAACTCTCTTGCCGAGGGGGGCAACGATCCGGTCCTGGGTGTGGATTTTTACGGTCCTATGGCCTTTGTCTCCGGGTGTCCGGGATACTTTTGGTATGGCATTCATTCCGTGGAGATGCTCTACGCCGCTATGGGTCCAGGCTGCCGGGAGGTTCTGACAACGAGCACCGAGGAACATGATGTTCTGTTGGGGAGGTGGGCCGACGGGCGGGTGGGGGCCGTTCGTGGCAACCGGGCTGGCATGAATACTTTCGGAGGGACCGTGTTTCGGAAATCCGGCGCTCGGAGCTTTGATGTCTCCACCGGAACCAAGCCTTACTATGCCAGCCTTCTGGAGAAAGTGATTCCATTTTTTGCCGGCGAGGGCGAAATCGTTTCCAACCCGGAAATGGTGGAAGTGATCGCCTTTCTCGACGCGGCCAATCGCAGCCGGGAATCTCAAAAATGGGAGACCCTCTAAGTTTTTTTCAAACCACTAAACATTGGAAGTAATGCTCCCCTCACCCGCAGGATCTTATGACCCCGCCACTCAAATCCATCATTGACTCCCATCAGCACGTATTTTGGCATGGCCGGGACGATGCCGGATTGATTCGTGACATGGATGAACAGGAAATTTCTCTGGCTTGGTTGCTGACCTGGGAAATTCCCGAACATCCCCGTCGGTCCGATGCGACAAAATTCAGCAAAGTGCTCAACCCCGCCCGGGTGCGAGCCGATGGAACTCATCCGGGAATTCTTCTCGAAGATCTCATTGTCGCGCATCGAAACTATCCCGGTCGCTTCGTTCTTGGCTACTGTCCGGATCCGGCCATGCCGGGAGCTCCGGACCTCTTCGAAGCCGCCTGTGATATGCACGGGGTGCGGGTCTGCGGAGAGTGGAAGTTTCCCATGCTGATCGACGATCCGCGGAGCTTGGAACTCTTTCGAGCAGCGGGTCGGCGCAAGGCCCCCGTGGTGCTTCACCTTGATGTCCCCTATTTGCCTCCGTTGGGTGGAGCCTACGCTCCTGCTTGGTATGGAGGGACGCTGAGCAATCTTGAGCGGGCGATGCAGGCGTGTCCGGACACCGTTTTCATCGGACATGCCCCGGGTTTTTGGCGGGAACTCAGTTCCGATGCGGACGTCTGCGCGGACATCTATCCCAAGGGCCCTTCCCCTGGACCGGGCAAAATCGAATCCCTTTTCGAAACGTACCCAAACCTTTACGCGGACCTCTCCGCCGGATCGGCTCTTGCCGCTCTCAAACGCGATCCGGTCTATGCTGCGGGGTTTCTGCAACGCCACTCTTCCCGTCTTCTTTTTGCCCGCGATTATTACGGAGCAGACCTCCAAAATTTTCTTGCCACCTTGGAGCTTCCAGAAGATGTTGCGGAGGTAATTTTCTGGCGCAATGCGGACCGACTCGTTCCCGCCGACAACGATTGGGGCTAGTCGATCACCCGGCGGAAGTTTTGAGTCCTTTCCCTGTCCCAATTTGAAAACTCCAGAACCCCTTGCCGCCCTCCGCGCCTCGAAACCCGGCCTCTTTGTTTCTCCACCCTTCTGGAAATCGCGCCTCTCCGACCTCGATGCAGCCGCGCAATCCGCGAAGGTTCTTTACTGTGAAGAAATTGGCCAAAGTGCGGGTGGGCGCTCCATCCCCGCCTTTTCGTTGGGGGAATTTGAGCCCGTGTTCTCCACCGCGACCATCTCCAGCGCGATGGCCTCGGATCGTCCGGGCAGTTTCTATGATCCCAAGGAACGCCAGCGACCCTCGCTCACCCTGATTGGATCTATTCACGGAGGCGAGACCGAAGGGCTGGCCTTCGCCCTGAGCCTGATTCATCTCTTGGAAACCGGAAAAGATACCCTCGGAATAGAACGCCCTCATCTCATCGAATGCCTCCGCCGTCTCCGGATAAACATTGTTCCCTGCCTCAATCCCGACGGACGGGCCGCCGCTGCCGTCGATCATCTCAATGGAGCTGGCTTGGAGGATCTCTTCCTTGTCCAACAAGGCATTTTTCCGGACGGAACCCTTTTTCGTGGACGCCGCGTGAAGGAAACCTAGCCCATTCCGGCAGGCATGCTGGCCCACCAAGGCGGCTACTACAACGCCGACGGCGTGAACCTCCAGCATGACGATTTCTTTGGCCCCAAGCTCGCCCCCGAATCCGAGGCCATTCGGAATCTATTTCGGCGGGAAATTCCCGACGGGTTTCTCACGATGCATGCTCACGGTGCGCCGGCCGCCTTCCTTGTTCCGGATGCTTTTCTTTCTCCGGGCATGCAGCGCAAACAAATTGAAGCCAGCACCTTTATTTTGGCCCGCTTACATGCCGCCGAGATTCCCTTCCTGCCCTCCGACCAAATTGTGACTCCGCCCTGGAGCTTCTTTTTCCAAACTTGGCTCCACCACATGACCGGTGCGACGCCTCTGCTTTTCGAGTTCTGCCATGGCATGGACATGCAGCCGCAGTCACTCGAAACCATCCTCGAAACCGGCTTCCAGGTGTTCGAGGCCTGGATCGACTACAACCTCGGCTTCGGTCCAAGACCAGCTGCCCACGAGATGTTTGGTGCCATCACTCCCGCGAAGTGAATGATCGTGGGTGAGGGGCGTTCCTTCATCCTAAAAACAGCAGTTGCCCGCGAATTAACGCGAAAAGCCGCTAATAAACGGCATGCCAGTGGAAGAGATCACTTTTGTTCGGTAAGCCCGTACCAAAACGAAGCGGTTCCGGGTCCCAGCCGGGGGACCTGGGGAGGGATGTCGTCATAGAGGATGGGGCGAATGCTCCCATCGGCAAAGGCGACATTCAGTCTGCTATGATGCCGTTTTTTCAGGGCATCTTCTTGGGAGTTGAATGAGGCCGACGAAGTCACATAATGACGGGAAAAATCCATATAGAGCATGAAACCCGAGGCTTTACCGACTGCCAGACGGTTTTTGACATAGAAAGGGGAATCATCCCGGTCGGCGGCGAAGATATTCTGCGCGTAGCCAAGCCCATATGTGACGGTCTTATCGGGATTTTCATATCTGTAGGAGCTAGGAGCCTGTCGGACTGAGAAAGTAGCGAAAAATTCTACCTTTTTGTAATTTTTTGGTTTTCGGGATCATTTTTTCTGGAAGCAGGTTTGGGGAACGAAAATGCGACGCAAGCCGCCGCTTTTTGTGAAGGCGATATTCAAAAGCGGCAGATTCCTTGCTCTTACGCCCAGGCCGGGGTGGCTTTCTGGGTTTTCGCGCTCACCATAGGGTGGATACGACGGAGATTGTAAGACAGGCAGACCAAGGTCCATTCCAAGGCGACTTTTTTCTTCCCTCGCAGACTGAACCTACGGAACCCCATGGCTTCTTTGATAATCCCAAAGACTGGCTCGATGGTTTGCTGCCTCTGTTTGTATTTCTCCCGGCCTTCTTTGGTCGCGGTGCGATGGGCCATTTTCTCTCCGAAGTCGGCGTTTTTGTCCGGTTCGGGCGGATCTGTTTTTTCCTCCAGATCTTTCACGGCGCGATGATGACGGTTGCGTTTGACGGCGGCGATGACCGTGGGGGGCGATTCTCCGTTTTCTCTCCGGGCTTCCACTTCTCCAATGGCCGCCTCACTGACGAACCCGCTGTCGATTAAAATGGTTTCAATGCTTTGGATTACTGGATCCAGTGCGGTGACGTTTTCGACCAACTCCTGCTTGTCATTGGGGGCTTGGCTGATCCGCTTGGTCACGATCAGCCGACTTTTGATTTCCGCTCCGGCTTGCGCGATATACGCCTGCTCAAAATTGGTTTTGCCACCACAGGGCATGATCCGGCTTTCTGGATCAGTGAAGTTCATCTGGTCCTTGGTGCCCGGCTGGTCATCGGGTTCTTTGGGTTCGCTCCCACGAGGCTTCTTCCCTTGTTCTCGTTGCGCTTCCCGTTCGGCTTTCTTTTCCTCGTAAGTCGCTCGCTCTGCCGCTGCTCGGACCACTGCGCGAGCCTCCATCTCGATCCGCGCCGCTTGCAGTTTGGCTTTGCGCTTCTCTCTCCGGGCAATCTCGTCGGGCACCGTCAGTCCGTCTTCCAACGGTGTGCTGTCGGCTTCCTCCGCTTTCTTGAGCAACTCCGCGATCTCCAAATCCAGCTCCTGCATGGCCGTTCCCGCTTTCTCATAACTGACCGCACTGTGCTTGCTCGCGTTGGCCAACACCTTGGTCCCGTCAATGGCTACGGTTACCTTCCCCACCTTCATCACCCCGACTCTCGCCGCCAACTCCAGCACATGGCTGAAGACCTTTTCCAAGAGAACCCCATTCTCCCGCCGAAAGGCGCAAATCGTATCGTGGTCCGGATGAGTGTCTCCGCACAGAACCCTTGTCGCCACACTATCATAGGTCGAAAGCTCTATCCCCCGGCTCGAAAAAACTCCGCTGCTGTAACTGTAAATCAGCAGCCCCAGCATCATCGTTGGTGGGTATTGAGCGCTTCCGCTTCCGCGATGGTTCACTTTTGCTCCCCTCGTATCGAAGCCTTCCACCGCCTCCAATATAAAATGACTCAGGTGATTTTCCGGAACCCACTCCCTCATATCCGGTGGCATCAAAAGCTGTGTTTCTCGATGAATTGGGACAAATCTGGCGACCATCGCCTCTTTTCTTTTCTTTTCCTCTTTTTTTTTCAAGCTCGCATGCTTGGAAAAGTCCGACAGGCTGCTAGGATACGAGCGACTCGAGCATGCGGAACTTGTGGGAGACTTGGACGGGTTGCTGCGGGAATGGAGCCTATGGAAAAACCTCCTCTGCGTGACAATGAAGCAGCAAAGCAAATGGCGGGAAGGCTCCAGGCAGGTGCGTCGCCACGACAAGCGAAGTTATACGCCAGCCCGAAGACTGATCGCCAGCGGAGTGCTGAACCCAGAGCAAAAAAGACGACTGGAAGGACAACTGGCAGCAAACAACCCGTTCGAGATGAAGGCGAGGATCCGGGCGATGGAAGACGCGTTTTGGAGAAAGCGCAAAAGGCTCTACAAAGAGAGTGAGACTGAGGCGCTTGCTTTGCTGCGGCCCTCTTCGCTACGCTTCGAGGGCCGCAGCAAGGCAACAAAAAAACAACCAACAAAAAGAACCGCTAGGGTGTTCGATTTATGAGGCAACAGGGATGTTGCCAGAGCTATTTCATCTGATTTCTGCGTGAGGGAGCAGGTCCGGAGTAACTGGATAAAAAAACGAAGCCTATGGCGGGCGCGCCGAAAAGAGAGCGCCCGACGGCTTACGCCGTGCAGCACTTAGTACGGATCGCACTTGGCTGCCAAAGCAGGCTTTCATGAGGTAAGGACCTGTAAAATAATAACATTTACAGTCGGTTGCTATTTATTTGGGTGGATCGTGTAGTTCCATTCACCGTGGAACTCATTGCGCACAAGGTTAACCGCCGCCATCTGTTCGTCGGAGATTA
>Ga0209702_10003969_pt1 | contig 22337 bp, 20 predicted proteins | sample FRY01_FD_187210 | JGI IMG/M metagenome (GOLD analysis project Ga0209702, IMG submission 187210) | Freshwater microbial communities from Lake Fryxell liftoff mats and glacier meltwater in Antarctica - FRY-01 (SPAdes) (version 2) | ecosystem: Environmental > Aquatic > Freshwater > Ice > Glacier... | reverse complement strand
AATTCTCGAACAGCGTTTTTACAGCATCATCAATCAAAATACTAGCTACACCGTCAGCACCTTCTTGTTCTCCCTCATAAACCAATTCTATTTTTCCTGTGATAGACGGAATAATTCCTAGAAAATCACTTAACCTTACCGAAGTACTTTCGGCGCCAGTTAATAAAGCTCTCCGTTCGGCAGTACTCAGTAAATTTTCGAATGCGGTAATACTTGTTCTGGCACTTACGCCGCTTTTAGCGTCAACATATTCACTTTTACGAGCCTCAAAACTAATTTGTTCTAATAAATCTTTGGCTACATCCGGTACATAAACGGCATTGGTTTGTCTTGCGTCTAATTTAGATTCCTGCGCAGTAATTTTACGAGCAGTGGCAATATCGTCGGGATAATGGGTTAGTATTTGAGAACCAATTCTATCTTTTAAAGGGGTAACAATACTTCCTCTATTGGTGTAATCCTCTGGATTTGCGGTAAATACGAATTGTATATCCAAAGGCAGACGAAGTTTGAAACCTCGAATTTGAATATCGCCTTCTTGTAAAATATTAAAAAGCGAAACTTGGATTCTAGCCTGTAAATCTGGCAATTCGTTAATCACAAAAATACAACGGTTGGCACGCGGAATCATTCCAAAGTGTAATACACGATCATCGGCATAGGATAGTTTTAAGTTTGCAGCCTTTATAGGATCCACATCACCTATTAAATCCGCGACCGTTACGTCTGGTGTAGCTAATTTTTCAGAAAAACGTTCTTTGCGATGAAGCCATGTAATCGGAGTAGCATCACCTTTATCTTTGATTAATTCTATAGCATAGCGAGATATTGGGTTTAACGGATCATCGTTAATTTCGGAATCTGCCACTACAGGAATATACTCGTCTAATAAATTGACCATTAAGCGTGCTAAACGTGTTTTTGCTTGCCCACGTAATCCCAATAAATTAATATTATGACGCGATAAAATGGCTCTTTCTAATTCAGGAATAACCGAATTCTCGTATCCCCAAACGCCTGAAAAGGATTCTTCTCCGTTTTTAATTTTTTCTCGCAAGTTTTCTCGAAGCTCGTCTTTGATATTTTTGCTTTGATAATTTGCTTTTTTTAATTCCCCTAAGGTGTTTATTTCTTTATAATTCAATTGCATTTTTTTTAGATTATTTGATACTTTGATTATTGTAGTTTGAAGTTTGAAAGATTTTTTTTGACACGAATATTCACGAATTCTTTCTACTTAAAATTTATTATTATTTGGATATATTAATTCATTGTTACATTTTACACATTATCGCATTATGACCCATCAACGAAGCTTCTTCTTCCTATTCGCTTCGTAGTCTTCAAAAATCATTCCTCCCAGTCCTTTTAGGCCGGTGAAAAAGGCTTTTCCTTTATTGGCTTCGGTAAAATGACGAATGAATTGCATTAAATAAGGATCTTGGGCTATCATAAAGGTTGTAATCGGTATGTGAAGCTTTCTCGCCTGGCGCGCCATGTTGTAGCATTTTTCAACAATCAAATCATCTAAACCTACACTATTTTTATAATAGGTACCATCAGGCATTCGCAAACAACTTGGCTTACCATCGGTTATCATAAAAATTTGTTTGTTGGTATTTCGCTTGCGTCTCAACATGTCCATGGCTAGCTGCAAACCTGCAACTGTATTCGTATGATAAGGTCCGACTTTTAAATAGGGTAGATCTTTTATGGGAATTGGCCATGCATCGTTTCCAAATACCAAAATATCTAAAGTATCTTTTGGATATCTGGTGGTAATAAGTTCAGCCAATGCCATTGCCACTTTTTTAGCAGGAGTAATTCGGTCTTCGCCGTATAAAATCATACTATGACTAATATCAATCATTAGAATAGTACTCATTTGCGCTTTGTGATGCGTATCTTCAACAACCAAATCGCTTTCGCTCAGGGAGAAATCGCCAATTCCATTATTGATTTGGGCATTTTTGAGACTTTCTGTCATTGAAATATGCTCTAAACCATCACCATACCGATATTCACGCAATTCTCCAGTATGCTCATCGCCTTGCCCAGATTTGCCCGTTTTATGATTTCCTGCACCATTTCGCTTTAGTTTTCCGAAAATCTGTTCTAAAGCTCTTGTGCGAATTAAGCGTTCCATTTTAGCTGTAATTGATAGATTTCCACCACCATCGCCTTCTTGCCCTTCTTGACCATTACCAGCGCCATCCTCAAATTCTTCTCGCAAATAGCCTTTTGCTTTTAAATCTTCGATGAAATCTTCTATAGTGTAATTTTCATCCGTTAATTGGTACTCCTTGTCTAACTCTCGCAACCAATCAATCGCCTCGTCTACATCACCAGAAGTGTGTGTAATAAGTTCCTGAAAAATATCAAATAATTTTTCAAAGGGAGTTTGGTCCAAAGCTTCATAAGTTTGAAACCGGAATCCTTTTCTAATATTCATAGCCATGGTATAAAATTACAATAATTTAGAAAAGAAAACCAGAGTTTTACTAAAATCTTAAAGCTTTATGATAACTTTATGGGTATGGAATTAGAACAGATTAAAGGTTTTATAGGCACGCCTTTGTTATGGGAAGGAAATCTACAAGGGGTTGAACAATTTATTTTTCCTAAATCCGATATGATAAATTTTAAGGTACAGCCGATACCACAAAATATTCGGTTAGGGCATCAGGTAGAACATATTTTTCACCAATTACTAGACCATGGTAAAATCTATGAAATTCTATTGTTTAACCAACCCATAAAAAATGAAAACAGAACTATTGGTGAAATTGATTTTATTGTAAAAGACCCTCATTCACAACAAGTTATTCATATTGAGTTAACTTATAAGTTTTATATTATTGACAATCAAATAAAAGAAAAAATACACCAACTTATTGGACCTAATAAAAAGGATAATTTCTATGATAAAATTCAAAAAATTAAGCAACAACAGTTTAAACTAATACAATCTAAAGAAGCCGTTAATTTATTTAAGTCCAAATTAATAGACGAAAAAAATATAATTTCTAAAGCTTTTTTTAAAGCGCAATTATTTTTACCTTATAAAAGCAATATAATTGATATTTCACCTTTCAATTCGGCTTGTATTTGCGGCTTTTGGTTACGTTTGACAGATTTTAAAACTTCTGACTTTTATGAACAATTATACTACTTGCCGAGTAAAAAAGAATGGATTATTGCACCTCACGAAAATGTGATATGGAAAACATATAAAGAAACACTTATTTTGATAAAAGAACGTCATTTCAATGAAAATTCTCCTATGGTTTGGATAAGAAAATCTAATGCTTTGTTAGGAAAGTTTTTTATTATTTGGTAATTCCAAACAAAATAATGGTTAAATTTTTGTTTTGCTCAATCAACCATTTACTTAAATCCCAATGTCTAAATTTGTTAATTTTTCTGCGCCTTTATTTGTGTTCTGTTCTCTGAAAGTGAAATTGACTGTCATGCTTTTTAAAACAATGCCAGTTATGCGCTAAAGCATTCAAAAAAGCATTAGAATCTAACTACTTTGATCATCACAGATTTTACTCAGATAAAGCTTATGAAAACATTGAAATCCTTTTACAAGATTACGAAAACCAAGGAATGTTTTTAAATATAAAAAACACCATCAAAGATTTAGAAAAAGCCGTCGGTGCCTCATACTGGGATAGAGTGTGTTTTTATACCAAAAGGGTCTATCAAAAAACCCATGATTTAATTATTACTTTAGATTTAAAAGCGACTGAAACACCGTTAATTAATTGAAAATCAATTATATTATAAAAATTTATACTCTTAAAATAGCCTTACAAATTCATTAATTCCTATCCTTCAGGACTTCTTCTATATCTGTTAAAGTAAAACCTTTTGCTTGTAGCAAAATTAGATAATGAAAAAGAAGGTCTGCACTTTCATCTAAAAATAGCTTATCGTTATTGTCTTTTGCTTCAATGACCACTTCTATAGCTTCTTCACCCACTTTTTGTGCGATTTTATTGATGCCCTTTCTAAACAGTGAGGCTACATAACTGTCTTTATTTTCAGGATTATCCTTGCGATCTTTAATAATCGCTTCTAATTCCGTTAAAAATCCAAAAGAACTATTATTTTTTTCCTGCCAGCAAGTATCACTGCCAGTATGGCAAGTTGGCCCAACAGGATTCACTAAAACTAAAAGTGTATCATTATCGCAATCGTTTTTAATACTTACTAAATTCAAAAAATTACCACTCTCTTCGCCTTTTGTCCACAATCTATTTTTAGTACGACTAAAAAAAGTGACTTTTTTAATTTCCTGTGTTTTATCAAAGGCCGCTTGGTTCATATAACCCAACATTAATACATTTTTTGTAGTGGCGTCCTGAATAATGGCGGGAATTAATCCGTCTGAGTTTTTATTAAAGTCTATGTTCATAATTTCGTTGTTCGTTGATGGTATTTAAAATGTTTCAAGTTTGAGGTTTCAAGTTTTTATATGTTGTTCCTTGTTAGAAACAATTTAATTGGTTTGGTAGGGGCCATTTACTTCTTATCTTTTCTCTTTTCTCTTTTCTCTTTTCTCTTTTCTCTTTTCTCTTTTCTCTTTTCTCTTTTCTCTTTTCTCTTTTCTTTACTCTTTATTCTTGCCTATACAATACTACTATCTACATTTGATATTCTACTTTTGACATTGGACATTGGACATTTGACATTTGACTTTAGACTTTTCACAATCTCACCGCAATTCCTTTTTGTCTTAGTTCTTGTTTTAAATCCATAATATTAATTTCTTTAAAATGAAAGACACTTGCTGCTAAAGCGGCATCGGCCTTACCATTTATAAAAGTATCGGTAAAATGCTGCATATTTCCTGCGCCACCCGATGCAATAATAGGTATATTTAGTTCTGTTGACAACCTTGCCAAAGCCTCATTAGCAAATCCGTCTTTCGTGCCATCATGATCCATGGAGGTAAATAGAATTTCTCCCGCACCACGTCGTTCCACTTCTTTAGCCCAATCGAATAACCTGATTTCAGTAGGAACCTTACCACCTACCAAATGCACCAACCATTCTCCATTAATTTGTTTGGCATCAATTGCTACGACAATACATTGAGATCCAAATTTTGCGGATAAATCGTTGATTAATTGTGGATTTTTGACTGCTGAGGAATTTATGGACACCTTATCTGCTCCATTCTGCAATAAAATATCAACATCTTCAATTGATGAAATTCCACCCCCAACCGTAAACGGAATATTTACTTTTTCTGCCACCCGATAAACCAAATCTGCCAATGTTTTACGACGTTCTTCAGTCGCAGAAATATCTAAAAACACCAATTCATCAGCTCCTTCTTTTGCGTAGATTTCTGCTAATTCCACCGGGTCTCCTGCATCTCGCAAATCTACGAAATTAACGCCTTTCACCGTTCTACCGTTTTTAATATCTAAGCAAGGGATTATTCTTTTTGTAATCATTTATTTCGTTGTTCGTTGATGGTAATGTTTTTGGTTTCTAGTTTCTGGTTTTAAGTTTCAGGTTTATACATTATCCATTCATGCATTTAATTGACACTATGTCTCATTATTTTAGCTGAAAACTAAATATTTTGCCTTTTAAATTTTTGATTATCTCACTACTTTATTAACTTACTGGACCACTATCTCACTAACCCACTTTCTCAATAACTCACTTTTTCAAAATAAACTCTTCCAACTGCTTTAAGCTAATTCTGTTTTCATAAATTGCCTTTCCGATGATGGTGCCTTCGCAACCTAATTCCGCTAGTTTAGGTAATTCATCAAAGGTTGATATTCCGCCTGAGGCGATTAAATTAATACCATTCCCATCAATCCCAGCTGAAGTTTTAGCTAATATTTTTCTATACAAATCAAAGGAAGGTCCTTGTAACATGCCATCTTTAATGATATCTGTACAAATTACAAATACAATACCTTTTTGTTGGTAGGCGTTTATAAAGGGAATTAATTCTTCTTTTGACTCTTCCAACCAGCCTGAAATCGCAATTTTTTCGTCTAAAGCATCTGCCCCAAGAATAATTTTTTCAGGGCCGTAGATTTCAATCCAACTTAAAAAGGTTTCTCTATCTTTTACGGCAATACTGCCTCCTGTAATTTGGTTTGCTCCACTATTAAAAGCAATTTGTAAATCTTTATTCGACTTTAAACCACCCCCAAAATCGATTTTTAAGGTGGTATGAGATGCAATTTGCTCTAAAACTTTATGATTTACAATATTTTTGCTTTTCGCACCATCCAAATCCACCAAATGCAAATATTCGATGCCATGTGCCTCAAACTCTTTCGCAACCTCTAAGGGATTTTCATTATATATTTTCTTCGTGTCGTAATCGCCTTTTGAAAGGCGGACACATTTACCGTCTATGATGTCTATGGCTGGGATTATTCTCATATTACATTGTTTGTTTCAAATTTCAGATTTGAAGTTAGAATTACGAAAGTAGAAATACGAAGTAAAACTACTTGATATTTCTTCTCGCTGTGTTAATTGAAGCTACGGTTATAGCCAAAAGTTCATTTGCCTCTTGATGTAATTTTTTAATTTCAGTTTGATTATCTTGACTCACTTCTACGAACATTTCTAACCAAAACATACTTTCCTCTACCTCCTCTTCAACAATTTTCAATTTATTTATGAAATCTTTTGTTGATTTTGCTCTTTGTGAAGCTCTGAAATTAGCTCCAACTGAACTAGAAGACCGAATTAATTAATTAACAAAAGCATTGAACTCTCTAGATTTAGGCATTTTAGAACACAAAAACCAGCAATCAATAGCAAATTTTTGAGTTCTTTTTTTTAAATCTCTTTCCATAGGATTAAATATCTTTTATTCTACTTCCCAAATTTCGTATTTTTAATTTCGTATTTCTAATTTTAGAAAATTCAAAAGAATCCTCTCCCCAACAACACTACTTTTTTCTGGATGAAATTGGGTGCCATAAAAATTATTTTTTTGTAGAGCAGCGCTGTATGGTATTCCATAATCTGAGATAGCAACTGTATTCTCGCTCAAAGGCGCATAAAAGCTGTGTACCATATAAATAAATTCGGTTTCGGAGATACCCTCGAATAAATGGGACTTTAGGTTTGTAATTTGATTCCAACCTATTTGTGGTACTTTCACTTGATTAGAAAATTTTACTACATCAACATCAAAAATTCCGAGTCCTTTTGTATTGCCTTCTTCGGACGAATTACACATGAGTTGCATCCCCAAACAAATTCCTAAAACAGGTTGCTTGAGCTTAGGAATTAAGTTGTCTAAACCACTTGCTTTAAGCTTCGCCATTGCACTACTCGCCTCACCTACTCCAGGAAAAATAACTTTATCAGCAGCTAGAATTTGATTCACATCACTAGTCAAAACAGCTTCAAAACCAAGCCGTTGAATAGCAAACTTTATACTTTGTATATTTCCTGCACCGTAATCGATGATGACCAAGTCCAAGCTCCCCCCGCCAACAAAGGAGGAGCTTTTATTTTCTTTGCTTTCTTCTACTTCTTTATTCAATTCTTTACAATTAAAACCCAACAAAATAATTCGTTGATTGTTGTTCGTGTTTTTTACTTTTTACTAAATACTGCCCTTGAACTTTACTTCGTACTTCTAATTTCGTATTTTTTACTTTGTACTTATTACTTCTTTCACAACATCCCTTTAGTCGATGGTAAAATCATTTTATCCACATCTCGTTTTACGGATACTTTGATGGCTTTTGCAAAGGCTTTAAAAATGGCTTCAATTTTATGATGTTCGTTAGTACCTTCGGCTTTAATATTTAGGTTTGCTTTGGCACCATCGGTAAAGGATTTAAAAAAATGATAAAACATTTCCGTTGGCATTTCGCCTATTTTTTCTCGTTTGAATTCTGCTTCCCAAACCAACCAATTTCTGCCACCAAAATCGATGGCTACTTGTGCTAGGCAATCGTCCATGGGCAAGCAAAAACCATAACGCTCAATACCTAATTTATTTCCTAAAGCTTTATGAAACACTTCGCCTAGAGCAATCGCAGTATCTTCGATGGTATGGTGCTCGTCCACTTCTAAGTCGCCTTTCACTTGAATATCTAAATCCATTTGACCATGTCGTGCTAATTGGTCTAACATGTGGTCAAAAAATACCAATCCAGTGGTGATTTTACTTTTTCCTGTACCGTCTAAATTGATTTTTATCTGAATATCAGTTTCATTGGTTTTACGACTAATTTCAGCCACTCTGTCGTTTAACTTTAAAAATTCGTATATCTTCTGCCAATCGTTTGTTTCTAGGGCAATCAAAGAATTTAATTCGCTCTTTTTTACGGTAATTTCTCCCGTACCCAGTTGGGTTTCATTATTGATAAAAATACCTTTCGCACCTAAATTTTTAGCTAATTCGATGTCTGTTAAGCGATCGCCGATTACAAAAGAGTTTTTTAAATCGTATTCTTTAGAAAAATATTCCGTCAACAAGCCAGTTTGTGGTTTGCGAGTGTCCGCATTTTCATGCGGAAAAGTTCTATCAATCACTATTTTATCAAAAATAACCCCTTCATTTTCGAAAGATTGGATTACAAAATTCTGAATAGGCCAAAAGGTTTCCTCTGGAAAAGCATCTGTTCCCAAGCCATCTTGATTGGTAATCATCACCAATTCATAATCTAATTCTTTGGCTATTTTACCTAGATAAGTAAAGGCTTTCGGATAGAAAATTAACTTTTCAAAAGCATCAATCTGCTCGTCAAGAGGTTCTTTGATCATGGTACCGTCTCGGTCTATAAAAAGTACTTTTTTCATATTTGTTATACTTGTATCAGTAGCTGAAGATTAAATTTTTTAATTAAAATTTCGATATTGATGTTAATGCTGAAATCAGTTTCTCATTCTCGTCCTTTGTCCCAACTGTAAATCGCAACGTATTTTCACATAAAGGTTGCGTTGTTCTATTGCGAACTACAATACCTAACTTTAATAATTGATTGTAGCGTTCTGTGGCGTTATCTACTTTCACTAGAATAAAGTTGGCATCGGAAGCATGTACTTTTTGAACATAATTAAGTTTAAGTAATGCTTTAGATAAAATAGCTCTTTGTTCCAATATAGCGGCTACTTCTAACTGAATAACATTTGCGTCTAAAACTCTTTGTAAAGCCCGCTGTTGGCTTAATTCGTTGACGTTATACGGTGGTTTTATTTTATTGAGAATAGCTATTATTTCTTCGGATGCAAAACAAATTCCCAATCGGATTCCTGCCATGCCATAAGCTTTTGAAAGGGTTTGGGTAATGATTAAATTATTGTAATTTTTAAGCTCATTCAACCAACTTTCTTCTTTTGAGAAATCAATGTAAGCTTCATCAATAACTACCAATCCCTTAAATTCTTTCAACAATTGAATAATCTTATCTTTCGAAAAGCTATTTGCTGTGGGGTTATTGGGCGAGCAGAGAAACAAAATTTTAGATTTTTTATTGGCTTTTTCTAAGATTGCGGCCACATCTATCTCAAATTCTGATGTAAGTAACACTTCAATATTTTGAACGTTATTAATACCTGAAAGCACCTTATACATTCCGTAGGTTGGTGGTAAGGTGATAATATTATCCTCTTTTGGTTCACAAAAGGCTCTAAATAAAAAATCTAACACTTCATCACTACCGTTACCAAACAAAATATTTTCAGGTTTGACGCCCTTCTGTTTTGCTAAAACCGACTTTAAATTTCTTTGTTGTGGGTCTGGATATCTATTTACCCCATTTTCAAACGGATTTTCGTTGGCATCTAAAAAAATCATTTGAGAGCCATCCGAAACATATTCATCACGCGCTGAAGAATAAGGACTTAAACCCTTTACATTTTCCCTAACGAGGTTTTGTATATCCATCTTATTCATTCTCTAAACTTTTTAAACGTAAGCTTACTGCGTTTTTATGCGCTTGTAAACCCTCTGCCTCTGCCATTAATTCAATGGCATTACCAATAGTTTTGATTCCTACTTTTGATATTTTCTGAAATGTCATGCTTTTCATAAAACTATCTAAATTAACGCCACTATATTGCTTGGCATAACCATTCGTTGGTAAGGTGTGGTTGGTGCCAGACGCGTAATCACCCGCACTTTCTGGGGTGTAATTCCCAATAAAAATAGAACCAGCATTGGCTATGTTTTCAAGATAAGATGGCTCATCTTCTACACAAATAATATAATGTTCTGGGCCGTACTCATTGATTAATTCCTGAGCGATTGCATCGCTTTCTACATAAATCAACTTACTGTTGTCAATCGCTTTTTGAGCGATTTGTTTTCTTGGTAAGTCTTTTATTTGCTGTTCTATTTCCTTTTCTATTGCTTCAAGTAACACTTTAGATGTTGTTACCAATATTACTTGACTGTCAATACCATGCTCTGCCTGACTCAATAAATCTGAAGTAACAAAAACAGCATTGGCTGTATCATCTGCCATTACCAAAAGCTCACTTGGGCCGGCTGGCATATCTATGGCTACACCATGTTTTGTTGCTATTTGTTTGGCTACGGTTACGTATTGATTTCCTGGTCCAAAAATCTTATATACTTGCGGAATTGTTTCCGTACCAAAGGTCATTGCGGCAATGGCTTGTATTCCGCCTATTTTATAAATTTTTGTTACGCCGCATAAATTTGCCGTGTATAAAATAGCAGGATGTATTTTACCTTCTTTGTTTGGCGGAGAGCATAAGACAATTTCCGAGCAACCAGCAATATTCGCCGGAACAGCCAACATTAAAATAGTAGAGAATAAAGGTGCGGTACCCCCTGGAATGTATAAACCTACCTTTTGAATTGGTCTTTTCTCTTGCCAGCACTGCACGCCAATAGAAGTCTGAACCTCAATTTTAGCCGTGATTTGGGCTTTATGAAAGGTTTCAATATTACACTTTGCTAATGCGATGGCTTCCTTTAAATTATCAGTAATAAGCTTGTTTGCCTGATTAATTTCAGTCTCCGAAACTAAAAAATCACTTATTTGAACGCCATCAAATTTTTGGGTGTATTGCCTCAAGACAATATCGCCATCTTTTGATACTTCATCGAAAACTTGATTTACAATAGCTTCAATATCTGCAACAGATTTTGTTGGACGTTTTAAAAGCTCAGGCCAATCTTCTTTTTTTGGATTGTATATTTTATTCATTCTAAATATTATCAAATTTATTAATCATGTGATATCCTAAACCTTCAAAACCCTGACGTTCCCAAAACTTTTTTCCTCTTATATTATGTGAATAACAATTTACTTCTGCACCTATACAATCGATACTTTTTGCATAATCGAAAAGATAGTTGAGCATTAATTCGCCCACCCCAGCACTTCTGTAGGTCTCTTCAACAAATACATTGTCGGGTTCTACGTGCTTGCCTGCGTATAATTTATTTAAAATCCAGAATCCGCAACAGGCAATTAATTTTTCGTTATCATAAACACCTATACATTGATAACCGCCCATGGCTAACATTTCTTTTAGTCTTATTTTCAAGACGTTCACTGGTAATTTTCCTTTGTTTAATTGAATTACTAAAGGAATAATTGATTCCATTTTATCGTATGGGATTAATTTTATTTCGTTTTCCATTTTCATTAAACTGACTATAAAACCATTTTTTCAATTGGGCAGACCAGAATACCTTCTGCACCAGCTTGTTTTAATTCATCGATAACTTCCCAAAAGGTATCTTTATTGATGACGGTATGTATAGAGCTCCAACCCTCTTCCGCCAAAGGCAAAACTGTGGGACTGCGCATCCCTGGCAAAAGCTTTAAAATTTGTGGTAACTTACTGTTTGGAGCGTTCAATAATACGTATTTAGATTGCCTAGCTCGTAAAACAGATTGAATTCTGAACTGCAATTTTTTCAAAATTTCTTTTCTTTCCTCAGAAATTTTTGGCGAAACTGCTAAAACAGCCTCACTAATCAGCATCACTTCGACTTCTTTTAAATTATTTTTGAAAAGTGTACTGCCGCTTGATACAATATCGCAAATGGCATCTGCCAAACCAATGTTTGGGGCAATTTCTACCGAACCGCTAATAATATGTAATTCTGCTTTCACCCCTTTTTCGTCTAAATAATTTTTTACGGTATTTGGGTACGAAGTTGCAATACGTTTACCTGCAAAATCTTTAACTGAATTATACTTCATTGCCTTTGGCACTGCTAAAGACACCTTACACTTTGAAAAGCCTAGTTTTTCGGCAACGATGATATCTTCGCCTTTTTCTACCAAAACATTCTCGCCAATGATGGCAATATCAACTACGCCATCTCTTAAATACTGTGGAATATCGCCGTTTCTTAGGTAAAAAACTTCCATAGGAAAATTTCTTGAGGAGGCCTTTAATTGATCGCGACCATTGTCTATGGAGATGCCACAATCCTTTAAAATCTCAATAGATTCCTCGTTTAACCGCCCTGCTTTTTGAATTGCAATTCTGATTTTCGTCATTTTTCTTAATTTGTGTTCGGCAATCAAAAAAATTTAAAAATAAAACCCGTTTGATTGCTCAAACGGGTTTAAAATTATGTTGTAACACTTATACAATATATTTTTAACTCGCTTGATAGCCAGTATAAAAATGATGATGGTGTGTTGTATTGTTTTTCATTAGTATGTAAAAGTAAAATTATTTTTAATGATAAGAAACTAAAAGTACTTTTTTAACAACATTTATTGATTTTGTAAAATAAATTCTTAAAATTAGTTGTTTCCTAATATTATAGGCATACCTCCATCGCCACCACCTATAATTACAACTTTAGAATTTGGAGATTGAGATAATTTTAAAGTGGCATCAATACCTTTATCTTTTAAGATTTGATCATTCAATGAAGCACTTAAAATACGGTTAGCATCTGCTTTACCTTGCGCTTCAATGGTTACTTTTTCAGCTTCTTTCTTTGCCGTAACCAAACGGAATTCATATTCTAAAGATTCTTGTTCTTGTTTTAATTTACGCTCAATCGCATCCTTAATTGTTGATGGCAAGGTTACATCACGTACCAAAATTTCGTTCAATTGAATGTACTCGCCTTTAACAATTCTCTGAGTCTCATCAAAGATTTCCTGCTGAATAGCATCTCTTTTACTAGAATATAATTGTTCTGGAGTATAGCGCCCAACTACTGAACGCGCTGCTGATCTAATCGTTGGCAACAATACTCTTGATACATAATCTTCTCCTTTTTCTTGATGAAGATTGCCTAATTTACTTCTTACCGGCTCAAACCAAGCAGAAGCTTCTAGTTTAATATCCAATCCGTTGCTAGATAAAACATTCATTTTTTCTAGTACTTCTTGTTGTCTTACCTCATAGATATACACTTTATTCCAAGGGGCAACAATATGAAAACCTTCTCCTAAAGGCGGTTCATCAGTTACCACACCACCACTGAAGGTTTTGTATAAGACACCCGCTTTTCCAGAATCAATGGTGACTGCAGATTTTGAGATTAAAACTACTAATACGATAAAAATAATAATTGCAGGAAGTGCAATTTTAGGTAATTTGTCCATTTACTTTTTTTTTAAGTTAATCCATTAAATTTTCTGATGAACCATTCCGCAGAAAGTGCGGCTATGATAATGATCAATACAATCCGAAAATCGATCAAAGATACGACATTTTCATTGCTTTTCTGTATCGGAGTGAATCTAGCATCACTATTTATTTGTGATAGTAAAGCTCCTGTTTGATCGGGGTAAATTAAGCTACCCTTAGTTATTTGTGCTAATTTTTCTAATTTTTGATGATCAGTGGAAAAAAATTGATTTTCTACGTCAAAATCCAAGATAGTGAATTTACCAGATTTCAAAATGGGCGTATTTGATACTTGTGCAGAAAATGAATAATCCCCTGGTATTAAATCACTTAAATCTGCCTCATAATAACCATTTTTGACCAACATCGGTATTTCTTTATTATTATTGAGCTTTAAAATAATAGTCGCATTGGCATCAAAAACAAAGGTTTCATCAAAATATGTGGCTGATATTCGGGCATCGGTTGCCCCTTCGTAAATTGGTAGATACACTATATCAAGTCGGTTTTTCTTTTTATTATCTGATAAAAACAACAATAGCTTCCCAATAAATTGGTCGAAATTTTCAAAATTACGGTCATTTCTAAAAGATTGTAACCGCCATTTCCAAATTCCCTCACCTGAAAACAAGGCCGTTTTAGCACCATCAGTTTCGGTTAGTGCAAATAATGCATTTTTTAAATCGATACCTCTAATTTGCATTTGCAAAAGGGTTTGATTGGCACCTGTAAAAGACACTGAGCCAGACTTAGTTAACAATGGCGGGAAATCATCTGTCTTGAAATCGCTTATATCATAGAAATTAAAAGACAGATTTATAATAGGAAAAACTTCTTGTATTGGATATCCTGTTTCAATTTGAAAGGATTTTTGTGCACGATTTAAAAAATTTAAATCGGTTTTTGGCCCTTCAACCACCAAAACACTCGCTTTTTTATTTTGAATGAAGTCGTAAACTGCTTTGAAAGAAACATCAGGTTGATAAAGGATAAAAATATCTATCTTATCTAAATCTGCTAAACTATTATCTGGTCTTATAAGTCTTACAGAGCGTTGTTTATTACTTTCAATCGCTTTTACAAAAGCGCCAATATCGGGATGAGATATTGAAGAAACAAGGCCAATATTGGTTTTTTCATCAATGACTTCAACAGCAACTGTTTTAGAATTATTATTAGTATTTTTTTCGTTGGATAAGCTTTCCACAAGAATGCCTATTTTTTTAACTCCGATACTGTTTGCCTCTAAAAATGTATTGATCCGTTTTGATTTTTGACTGCTATTGAATTCAATTTGAGTCGAAAATACTTTATTGCCATCCATAGAAATAGAAACTGCGATATTTTTATTTTCTTCACCTTCATAACTAACATAAAACTCAATAGGGAATTTATTTTTTAAAAAAGCGTACTTATTGGTGTTGACTTGATGAATATATACATCTTCATATTGAGTTGTATCTCCAATGGCAATAGGAAATACAGGATAGTTATACTTATTAGCGTAAAACTCATAATCTTGACCCAAGGTTTGGTTGCCATCCGTTAAAAGTAATACCGCTGTATTGGCGTTATTATAAATTCCTGAAACCGCATTTAATGCTTGTGAAACATCAGTTTGTTTATCATTGAAAGTAAGGCTATCTGCTATTCTTAAAGCCTTCCCAAATTTATACTCTTGAATATTGAATTTCTCTTGAAGGTCAGCATTTGATTTTATAGCATCTACAATACCTCTAATGGCGCTTTCAAAAGGTTTCACCGAAGACGAATTATCTACTAAAACAACTAAATTAGATTTTTCAATCGTAATATTATTTTTGATGAATTTTGGATTGATAAGAAGTGAAAAAAGCCCAAATAAGGCTAAAAAACGAAAAAAAGCGAGATAAATAATAGTTTTACCACTTTTTTTCGATTTATAGAAATATTGAAATCCAACTATTGCTAAGGCTACCAAGGCAGCCAATAATAGTAATAGTAAGGTTTGTAATTGCATATGTTAATAAGGTACTACTTTGATTTTTGGTTCTGGGTGTTGGGTTTGTTCGTTGATCGTTGAACGTTGATGGTTGTTTGTTGCTGATTGTTCGTTTCACTTCGACCTAATTTATATTGACCGTATCCGAAATACTAAGTACATAGTTAGATTTAGGTTAACATTCCACCATCAACATTTAAGACTTGTCCTGTAACGTAACCCGATAAATCAGAGGCGAAAAATAAACAAGCGTTGGCAATATCTTCTGGAGAACCGCCACGTTTTAATGGAATACCCTCTCGCCAACCTTGAACCACTTTAGCATCTAACTTGTCGGTCATTTCAGTTTCAATAAAACCAGGAGCAATCGCATTACAACGAATATTACGAGAACCTAATTCTAAGGCTACGGACTTTGTAAAACCTATCATCCCTGCTTTTGAAGCGGCATAATTGGTCTGTCCAGCATTACCCTTAACCCCAACGACACTACTCATATTAATTATAGAACCTTTGCGCTGCTTTAACATCGTGCGTTGCACGGCTTTAGTCATATTAAAAACAGATTTTAAATTGATGTCTATTACAGCATCAAAATCTTCCTCGGACATTCGCATCAATAGATTATCCTTTGTAATTCCTGCATTGTTGATTAAAACATCAATAACTCCACCAAAATCTTCTAAAACATGCGCTACTAAAGCTTCCGAGTCGCTAAAACTTGCTGCATTACTTTTATATGCTTTAGCTTTCACGCCTTTCGCCGATAATTCTTTTTCTAAAGCTAATGCAGGTGCTTCACTAGCACTATAAGTAAAAGCGATATTGGCGCCATGATCAGCAAAAACTTGCGCTATTCCTGTACCTATACCCCTGCTCGCTCCTGTTATGATGACGTTTTTACCTTCTAATAATTTCATGTGGTTAAGTTTATTGTTTTTTGATGGTTATATCTGGCATCCAAAATATAATCACCTATTGTATTTAAATAAAAATTATGGATGTCTCAGTTTACTATGGTTTGTTTTCTTTTTTCAAATATACCTTTTGTTTTATACACTAATGAAAAAATTCCGTTTAAGCCAAAAGATTTTCAGCATAAACGGAATTATATTTTCATCATTCAAAATATAGGATTATCCCATAACTTCTTTAACTTTTAATCCTATTTCTGCTGGGGAATCCACAACGTGAATACCACATTCTCTCATAATGCGTTTTTTAGCTTGAGCAGTATCATCGCTACCACCCACAATTGCACCTGCATGCCCCATGGTTCTTCCAGCAGGAGCAGTTTCACCAGCAATAAAACCTACGATTGGTTTTTTACTGCCACTTGATTTATACCACTGAGCTGCATCAGCTTCTAATTGTCCTCCTATTTCACCAATCATTACCACACATTCCGTTTCTGGGTCGTTGATTAATAGTTCAACAGCTTCTTTGGTTGTTGTTCCAATAATTGGATCCCCACCAATACCTATAGCTGTAGTAATTCCTAAACCCTGACGTACTACTTGATCCGCAGCTTCGTAAGTTAAAGTTCCTGATTTAGAAACAATACCCACAGTTCCCTTTTTGAAAACAAAACCTGGCATAATCCCAACTTTTGCTTCGCCTGGAGTAATTACACCTGGACAGTTAGGGCCTATTAAGCGACAATCGAAATTTTTAATATAATTTGAGGCTTTTACCATATCAGCGATAGGAATACCTTCGGTTATGGTTATAATTACTTTGATTCCAGCATTTGCAGCTTCCATAATGGCATCAGCAGCAAAAGCTGGTGGCACAAATATAATAGTGGTGTCCGCCCCAGCCTTTTCAACAGCTTCTGCTACTGTATTAAAAACTGGTTTTCCCAAATGTTCTTGTCCACCTTTACCGGGAGTTACACCACCAACGATGTTGGTACCATACTCAATCATTTGTTCTGCATGAAAAGTACCTTCACTTCCTGTAAAACCTTGGACAATTATTTTGGAATCTTTATTAACTAAAACACTCATGTTATTTTTATATTAATTATTGCTGTGCAAAAATATAGCATTGAAAACAATTACTAAAGCATTTCTAATGCTTATTTACTTTTCTATTTTTTTTAAGATTTCTGGTATTCGCTTTACGTAGGCGAGTTGCTTTAATTTCTCTCTGGCTTCCTCAGCTGGACTTCCAAAGTAGGTTTTTCCACCTTCTAAGGACTTTGATACTCCTGATTGTGCTAATACAATAGCTTTTTTACCAATGGTAATAGCACTAATAACCCCAACTTGCCCCCATAAAGTAACCTCATCTTCTATAATTACGCAACCTGCAATCCCGGTTTGTGAGGCGATTAAACATCTTTGTCCGACAACAGTATCGTGCCCTATTTGTACTTGATTGTCTATTTTTGTGCCTTTCTTAATAGTTGTATCGCCTGTTACCCCTTTATCAATGGTACATAAAGCACCTATATCAACATGGTCTTCGATAACCACTCTACCTCCCGATAAAAGCTTATCAAAACCCTCAGGACGATTTTTATAGTAAAAGGCATCAGAGCCTAGAACGCTCCCAGCGTGTATGGTTACGTGGTTACCAATAACGCAATTGTCGTAAATCGCTACGTTGGCATGAATGATACAGTTGTCGCCAATTACAACATTATTCCCAATAAAACAATTGGGCTGAATTATGGTGTTTTTCCCAATTTTGGCAGCGTTTGCTATAGCTTTACTTGCCTTTTGAAAAGGCTTAAAGAATGTGGTTAGCTTGTTGAAGTCTCTAAACGGGTCGTCGGAAATCAATAAAGCTTTCCCTTTTGGACAATCCACTTTTTTATTGATTAGAATAGTGGTTGCCATAGAATTAAGGGCTTTATCGTAATATTTTGGATGATCTACAAAAACAATATCTCCCGCTTCAACCACATGAATTTCATTTATGCCAAGAACTTGAAAATCATTAGCGCCGATAAATTCAGTTTGAATAATGCTTGCAATTTGTTCTAAGGTATATGGGATAGGGAATTTCATTTTGATTATTGGATTGTTGAATTTTTGGATTACTGGATTACTGGATTATTGGATGTTAAGATAAAAAAGTAAGTTATTTTAAATTGTTACATTTCTAAATTAATTTTTATTGACACAAATTTCACGAATTTCCACTAATAAAATGGTTGATGATTGTTCGTAAGAAAAATATTAAAGGTTTAAATTGTTTCAGATTTGAAAATCAATAAATTATTACATTATTCATCAATTACAAATGAAATTTGTTCCTTTTTCTGAAGTAACTCTTCCCATGCGTCAAATACTGTTATGTTTTTTGGAAAGACAACAATCTCACGTTTGTTGTCTTTTAGTTTCAAAATAAACTGGTCTTCTGCCAATTTCTCGAACACTAGTTCCCTAAACACATATCCCTTAATGCTGGTTTTAATTTAGCATAACGCGTATTTATCACTAGATTTTCAAATCTAAGGCATTTTCAAATTGAAAAATTGTTACGACAATTATTCTTAGGCTGCGACTTATTTTGGCAAAGCTCAGAAGAGAAAGCTCAGCCATCACACAGGAACTAATTATGTAAAATCATCTTTAAATCAGCAAATCTTCAAATCAAATTATTACATTTTCACATTGAAAAATTAATACATTATTCCTTCACTCTTTCCATGTAAGAACCTGTGGTGGTATCTATTTTAATTTTATCACCTTCGTTTATGAATAAAGGAACGTTGACTTCGGCTCCTGTTTCTACTTTTGCTGGTTTTGTAGCGTTGGTTGCTGTGTTTCCTTTTACCCCTGGTTCTGTATAGGTTACTTCTAACACAATACTTGCTGGCATATCCACAGATAATGGCATAGCATCTTCTGTATTAAAGAGTACAGTTACAATAGTACCTTCTTTTAATAAATTAGGAGCGTCTAAAGCGCTCTCTGCTAAGGTAATTTGGTTATAGTCGTCCGTATTCATAAAATGATATATTTCTCCCTCAGGATATAAATATTGATAAGAGCGCGTTTCTACCCTAACGTCTTCAATTTTACTACCACCGGAAAAAGTATTATCCAATACTCTACCTGTGGTAAGACTCCGCAGTTTTGTACGCACAAAAGCTGGACCTTTGCCAGGTTTTACGTGTAAAAATTCGATGATTTTAAAAATATCATTATTATAACGAATACATAAACCTTTTCTAATATCTGATGTTGATGCCATATTTGTTTTTAGTTAGTGGTTGTTTGGTTATTTGGCTGTTTGTTTATTGGTTTAAAAAGTTTGAAGCTCAAGGCTTAAGGTTGATAAAAATAAAAATTATAAGTTGTAAATTGAAAACTTAAACCTTGATAGTTGTTCGTTGACCGATGTTGGTTTAAAAAAACTATTTAGTATTCGTCTCCTAAACAAATCAAATGAGAAACCTTTTTTTAACTTTTACATTTCTAATTTGAACTTCCCTAATTAGTGATGACCGTTTTTAATAAATTTTTCATCTTTCTAATTTCTATTTTCGTATTTCTGATTTTGACTTTTAAATTTTAGCTTTTTGCTCTTTGCGTCAATTATTTTCAATTTTACATTTTCAATTATTTCAGTTCGTGCTAAAATACCCTTTCATAATCCCTCTTTGTGAGTCTCTTATAAACTGAAGAATTTCGTCACGCTCTGGCGTGGCTTCCATTTCAGCTTCAATAATTTGTACTGCTTGTGAGTTATTGTAATTTTTTTGATATAGAATTCTATAAATATTTTGAATTTCTCTGATTTTATCAGAAGTAAAACCTCGTCTTCTTAGTCCAACTGAGTTAATACCAACATAAGAAAGTGGCTCTCTAGCCGCTTTTACATAAGGCGGCACATCTTTACGCACTAAAGAACCTCCCGTAACAAAGGCATGCTGCCCAATAGATACAAATTGATGCACAGCGACTAAACCCGCCAAAATAACATTATCACCAATAGTTACGTGACCTGCTAAGGTTGAATTATTAGAAAAAATACAATTATCACCTACCAGACAATCATGGGCCACATGGCAATATGCCATGATTAAGCAATTTTTTCCGATGACCGTTTTCATACGATCAGAAGTTCCTTTGTGGATAGTAGCGCATTCTCTAATTGTGGTACCATCACCAATAATTACCGTGGTTTCCTCGCCTTCATATTTTAGATCTTGAGGTGATGCTGAAATAACTGCACCTGGAAAAATATTGCAATTTTTACCAATTCTAGCCCCTTCCATAATGGTTACGTTAGAACCTATCCATGTACCATCGCCTATTATGACGTTATTATGGATAGTGGTAAAGGGTTCAACGACTACATTTTTGGCAATTTTAGCTCCAGGGTGAATGTATGCGAGTGGTTGATTCATGCTATTTTGTTTTAACTATTTGCGCCATTAATTCTGCTTCACATACCAGCTTATTATTAGCATACGCGTAAGCTTGCATGTGACAAATACCCCGGCGGATTGGGGTGATTAGGCTACAATGAAATATTAAAGTATCTCCTGGAAGTACTTTTTGTTTAAATTTAACATTATCAATCTTCATAAAAAATGTTAGATAATTTTCTGGATCAGGAACGGTACTTAATACCAAAACACCTCCTGTTTGAGCCATAGCTTCCACTTGAAGTACTCCGGGCATTACTGGAGCTCCAGGAAAGTGACCTACAAAAAAATCCTCATTCATGGTTACGTTTTTCATACCCACGACATGTGTATTTGATAATTCTAAAATTCGATCTATAAATAAAAATGGAGGTCTATGTGGTAGCACTTCCATGATTTTATGAATATCCATCAACGGAGGTTGATTTAAATCGTAAGTAGGTACTTTATTGCGCTTTTCTAATTTGATGATTTTTGATAATTCTTTCGCAAACTGAGTATTCACGTAATGTCCAGGTTTATTGGCAATTACTTTACCTTGAATACGGGTTCCTGCTAAAGCTAAATCGCCAATAACGTCTAACAATTTATGACGCGCAGCCTCGTTTGGGTAGTGTAAGGTTAAATTATCGAGAATTCCGTTTGGCTTGATGGATAATTTCTTTTTATTAAAAGCCTTTTCAAGCTTTTTCATGGTACTTTCCGAAATTTCTTTGTCCACATAAACAATTGCATTGTTTAAATCGCCGCCTTTTATGAGACCATTTTCTAGCAGCATTTCAAGTTCATGCAAAAAACTAAAGGTTCTTGCTGAGGCAATTTCTGTCTTAAAGTTCGATAAATGTTCTAAGGTTGCATTTTGAGTTCCTAAAACCTTAGTCCCAAAATCGACCATCGTGGTCACCTGATACTCATCAGAAGGAATTATGGTAATTTCACTTCCTGTAACTTCGTCTTTAAAGCTAATTACTTCTTTCACTACATAAACATCTCTTTCCGCTTTTTGTTCAACAAGCCCTGCTTTTTCTAGGGCTTCAACAAAAAACTTAGAAGATCCATCCATGATAGGAGGTTCTGGACTATCCAATTCAATCAGTACATTATCTATTTCCAAGCCTACTAAAGCAGCGAGCACATGCTCAGAAGTCTGAATTTTAACGCCTCTTTTTTCTAAATTAGTGCCTCTTTGGGTATTTACTACATAATTAGCATCGGCCTCAATAATAGGTGATCCTTCAAGATCAACACGTTTAAACGCATAACCATGATTTTCGGGTGCTGGTAAAAATTTCATCGTCACATTTTCTCCAGTATGCAATCCTACACCAGAAAGTGAAACTTCTTTCGCAATGGTTCGTTGTTTTATATTAC
>Ga0209702_10003967_pt1 | contig 22341 bp, 22 predicted proteins | sample FRY01_FD_187210 | JGI IMG/M metagenome (GOLD analysis project Ga0209702, IMG submission 187210) | Freshwater microbial communities from Lake Fryxell liftoff mats and glacier meltwater in Antarctica - FRY-01 (SPAdes) (version 2) | ecosystem: Environmental > Aquatic > Freshwater > Ice > Glacier... | reverse complement strand
GTTAAAACCTTCAGAAACAACCAGTTCATTGCCATTAACGATGGTTCAACTATAAAGAACATACAGGCTGTTGTAGATTTTAATTCATTCGATGATAGTCTACTAAAAAGGCTAACTACCGGAGCCTCAGTTTCCCTAACAGGTGAAATTGTAGAATCATTAGGTAAAGGTCAGCGTATTGAGATCAAAGTTAAAACCCTCCAGATAGTAGGTGACAGCGATGCCGAGAAGTTTCCGCTACAGCCTAAGAAACATAGCCTAGAGTTTTTAAGGGAAATTGCCCATCTCCGATTCCGTACCAATACTTTCAATGCAGTATTTAAAGTTCGGCATGCATTAGCTTATGCAGTACATAAATTTTTTAATGATAAGGGATTTGTATATCTGCACACACCTATCATAACTGCTTCGGATGCTGAGGGTGCAGGAGAAATGTTCAGGGTCTCCACTTTCGATCCTGATCATATTCCACGTAATGAAGACGGTTCTGTAAATTATAAGGAAGATTTCTTTGGAAAAGCAACCAATTTAACAGTTTCAGGACAGTTAGAGGGTGAACTCGCAGCTATGGCCTTCGGGGATATCTATACCTTCGGACCAACTTTCAGAGCCGAAAATTCAAATACTACACGTCACTTGGCAGAATTCTGGATGATAGAGCCTGAAATGGCTTTCTATGATTTGAATGACAACATGGACCTTGCAGAGGAACTGCTTAAATATCTAATCTCTTATGCTTTAGAAAATTGTGAAGATGAACTAGATTTTCTGAACAGCAGATTAGCTGAAGAAGAAAAACAAAAGCCACAAGCAGAACGTTCAGAACTTGACCTATTGGCAAAACTGAAATTCTGCTTGGAAAATAATTTTGAACGGATAACTTATACCGAAGCAATACAAATCCTTAGAAACTCAAAGCCAAATCAAAAGAAGCAATTCAAATACTTGATCGATGATTGGGGTGCCGACCTCCAATCGGAACACGAACGTTTTCTGGTAGAAAAACACTTCAAAAAACCGGTAATCTTAACTGATTATCCGGCAGCTATTAAATCATTCTATATGCGCCTGAATGAACCGGATTCGGAAGGAAGAACAACAGTTAGAGCTATGGATATTCTTTTCCCCGGAATTGGCGAAATCGTTGGTGGCTCACAACGTGAAGAACGTCTTGAAAAGCTTGAAAAAAGAATGGAGGAAATGCATATTCCTTCAGAGGAAATGTCTTGGTACATGGACACCCGTCGATTTGGAACAGCACCACATGCAGGATTCGGCTTAGGTTTCGAACGACTGGTGCTTTTCGTTACCGGCATGACAAACATAAGAGATGTTATACCCTTTCCGAGAACTCCCAAGAATGCGGAGTTTTAGGAATTTTTTGTTTGGATCTGATTGAGAATCCGGGTTAACCTGCTGTTTAATGGGCAAGAATCTGTATTTTTAGGTATGTTAATTAAGATCTATCCTGAAAATCCGAATGAAAAAATAATCCAGCAGGTGGTCGACGTCCTCAAAAAAGGAGGAATAATAATTTATCCGACTGACACCGTGTATGGCATGGGATGCGATATTACAAATTCAAAAGCCATTGAAAAAATTTGTAAAATTAGAGGTATTAAACCTGAAAAAGCCAATTTTTCATTCATTTGTTATGATCTGAGCCATATTTCAGATTTCACCAGACAAATTGATAATGAAACCTACAGGGTAATCAAAAAGGCACTTCCCGGCCCTTTCACTTTTATCTTTAATGCGAACAAAAATGTTCCAAAATTATTGAGTTCAAACAAAAAGACAGTTGGTATAAGAGTCCCTGACAATATCATAGCCAGAACAATTGTAAAGATGCTTGGAAACCCTATTATTTCAACTTCCATACATGATGATGATGAGATTATTGAATATTCAACGGATCCTGAATTGATTCATGAAAAGTATGAAGATATTGTTGACTTGGTTGTTGATGGCGGGTATGGTCATAATGAACCCTCTACGATAGTAGATTGCAGTGAAGGAGGATTTGAAATTAAAAGACAGGGAAAAGGAGATTTGGATCAATTTTTGTAATGGAATAAGCGGAAAGTTTTATTTAAATAAAACGACCTGAAATACACCAGATTGGCCTTTTCTTACCTTATTTAGACAACACCCCTGAAATTTTTCAGTATTTTAGCCCGCATGGCTCAAGCAATAAACTTAAAACCATTTCGTAACTTTTTTCGTTCTGAACAAATTGGCGGTGTCATACTTATTTTCTCTGTTGTTATTTCATTATCAATTGCAAACTCCACTCTTGGTGAAAGTTTTGAGAAACTTCTTGCAGCAGAATTTGGATATAGCAATTTAAATCTGCAATTAGAATATTCATTATCCCAATGGATAAATGATGGCTTGATGGCTATATTCTTTTTACTAATTGGCCTCGAAATTAAGCGTGAAATCATTGAAGGAGAACTCTCAACTCCTAGAAAAGCTGCAATGCCCATTTTTGCTGCATTAGGTGGAATGTTTCTGCCTGCAGGGACTTATTTTTTATTCAATTTAAGCCAGGAAACCATTTCAGGTTGGGGTATCCCTATGGCTACCGACATTGCATTTGCACTTGGTGTATTATCACTACTAGGTAAAAGGGTACCGGCCTCTTTGAAGGTTTTTCTTGCTGCCTTAGCTATTGTAGATGATCTGGGTGCTATTCTTGTTATTGCAATATTTTATACCAATGAATTACATTGGATGCAGTTATTGTACTCTGCCGGTATTATGACTTTACTAATAGCAATGAACTATTTGGGAGTGAAAAAGCTATTTTTCTATATCATACCTGGCATATTTCTATGGTATTTTATCCACCATTCAGGTATTCATGCAACAATAGCGGGCGTTTTATTGGCTTTAACAATACCTTCAAATCCGGTAAAAAGCACTTCTTCCCTCGAAAACTTAGAACATATAATCGTCAAGCCTGTGAATTTTCTGATCATGCCTATATTTGCTCTTACCAATACGAATATCCGATTTGAAAGTGAAATGATCAATGGGCTTACGAGCCCACTTGGCTTAGGTATAATCTTTGGCTTAATCATAGGTAAACCAGTTGGGGTAACACTGTTTTCATGGATAGCGGTTAAATCAGGAATTGCTACTTTGCCATCAAGAGCAAGCTGGAAACATGTTTTCGGATTAGGGCTGCTTGCCGGCATTGGATTTACCATGTCGATTTTCATTGCTTTGCTTTCCTTCAATGATCCAATTTTTAATATTGAGGCAAAATTTTCAATACTTGTGGCATCTATTTTGGCTGGTGTATCAGGATATTTCTTCCTTTTTTCTCTAAACAAAAAGAGAAAAAAACGACTTAGAAAGACTAGATTATCTAGAAAGCAAGTTGCCTTCTTGGTTCAAAGCAATTAACCTGAATATATTCTTGTTATCAACCTAAAAGCATATAACAACTATTGACCTGCAATATATTGTTCCATATTTTCAATAATAAACTTTTGCTCTTCTATAATATGTTTTACCACATCCCCAATTGATATAATCCCAACTAATTTCTCTTCTGAGACAACAGGCAAATGCCTAATGAATTTAGTTGTCATTAATTGCATACAATGATCGATGGAATTTTCGGGTGCTACGAAAATGACACTATCTGACATGATCTCTCTGATCTTGGTCTGCTTCGATGCTTTCCCTTTTAGAATAACTTTACGTGCGTAATCTTTCTCAGAAAATATCCCAATTAGTTTATCGGCTTCTGTTACCAGAAGGGCACTGACATTTTTATCTACCATAATTTCAAGCGCCTGAAAAACACTTGTGTCTGGAGAAATAGAAAAGATAAAATTACCTTTCCTCTCTAAAATTTTGCTGACTGCTCCCATAAAAATTGTTTTTTTGAATGTATAATCCTATATAAAAAGGTAATATTCTAAACGCAATTTAATCGCTCTTTCATGTAAGCTCTGTAAGAGTATTCTTAATTTATGATGTCAATAGGGCGATTTTAATAAGAAAAATTGAAAAGGATACTGCTCATTTTTTATTAAACATAATAAATTTTTGATAAAGAATAGATTTTAAGATGATAAAATTTCTTTCTTATTAAATATAATGTATATTGCAAATTGACCATAAGTAGATAGATCCATGTTTTAATAAATGATTTGCTAAGCCCAAAATCATAATCAGGAGACCAATAAGATTCAAATTACAATTCAAGTTGTTTTAAATTTTACTGTATGCCGGAATATATTAAAATAAAAAATGGCTTAAATATTCGGCTTACCGGAGAAGCCAATAAACAATTGTCAAAACTTCCATTAGCTGAAGTATTTGCAATAAAACCTTCCGATTTTCCGGGAGTTACTCCAAAATTGCTATTAAGTGAAGGCGACGAAGTTTTAGCAGGAAGCATCCTGTTTTTTGACAAAAACAATGAATCGCTCAAATTCAGTTCTCCTGTTAGTGGAGAAATTATCGAAGTACGTCGTGGTGAAAAGCGAAAAATACTGGAGATAAAAATACTGGCAGACAAAGAAATTAAATATCTTGAAATTGATAAGTCAAATCCTGATGAATTAAGCAGGGAAGATATCATTCAAGCATTATTAAATTATGGTTTGTGGCCCTTCATACGCCAGCGGCCATTTGGAATTATTGCAAATCCTTCGGAAACACCGAAATCCATCTTTATATCTGCTTTTGACAGCAATCCACTTGCACCTGACATTGATTTTATAATGCAGGGAGTTCATGAAGAAACTTTCCAAACAGGCTTGAATGCCTTAACCAAATTAACAAATGGAAATATTCACTTAAATATAGATGGATCAAAAGAAGCAACATCCATATTTAAGAATTCCAAAGGAGTTATTCTCAACAAATTTTCAGGTCCACATCCAGCCGGAAATATTGGTGTTCAGATCCATCACATTGACCCAGTAAATAAGGGTGAGGTGGTATGGTATGTAAATCCACAGGATGTTCTAATTATTGGAAAACTATTTTCGGATGGCAAATACGATGCCACGAGAATTATTGCCCTGACCGGTTCCCAGGTTTCACATCCTAAATACTATAAAACTGTAATCGGAAGTTCAGTAAAAAATATTCTTAAGGATGGCGGACTAAAAACTGGAGAGAATAGAATCATAAGTGGAAATGTTTTATCGGGCAATCAAATTCAGGAAGATGGATTTTTAGGTTATTTCGATTCACAAATCACTGTTATTCCAGAAGGTAGAGAATCTGAATTTATGGGATGGTTGGCACCAGGACTAGATAAATTCAGTATGTCGCGTAGCTTTTTTTCATGGCTGAATTCCAACAAAAAATACAATTTAAATACCAACCTACATGGTGAAGAACGACCATTTGTAGTAACCGGTCAATATGAAAAGGTATTCCCTATGGATATTTATCCGGTTCAACTATTAAAATCGATATTGATTGAAGATATTGAAATGATGGAGCAACTTGGCATTTATGAAGTGGTGGAAGAAGACTTTGCGCTTTGTGAGTTTGTTTGCACTTCAAAGATTAAATCACAGGAAATAATTAAACGTGGAATTGAAATCATTCAAAAAGAATTGAATTAAAAAAGAAAAAATAGATTAAAAAGATCCTCAAATAGATACTAAACAGATCAAAAATATACATTCCGAAGCTTAATTATACGATAGCTATTAGTTCATAAGAAATAAGTTTGAATCCGATAATTTAGGCAAGAAGCCAAAGATTATCCTAAAATAATTTAACTTGATGCTACTTAGAAAATTATTGGATAAGCTAAAGCCTGACTTTGAGAAAGGCGGAAAACTTGAAAAATTCTACCCGGCCTTCAACGCATTTGAGACCTTCCTTTTTGTTCCGGATCATACAACAGCTTCAAAAGGAGCTCATGTAAGAGATGCAATTGATCTGAAACGCACCATGGTATTGGTTATTTTATCATTGGTACCCTGCCTTCTTTTCGGCATGTGGAACGTAGGTTTTCAGCATCACTTGGCCTTTGGAATTTCAGATGCCTCATTCATGGATAATTTTGGTTTTGGTGCTGTAAAAGTGATTCCACTGGTCATTGTTTCATACACCTCGGGCTTAGCAGTAGAGTTCATTTTCGCGATCATCCGTAAACATACCATCAATGAAGGTTTTTTGGTTTCCGGAATGCTAATCCCGCTGGTGATGCCGGTTGACGTTCCTTTGTGGATGGTTGCAGTATCCACAGTTTTTGCAGTAATTATTGGGAAAGAAGTTTTTGGTGGCACCGGAATGAATATCCTGAATCCGGCATTGACCGCACGGGCATTCCTCTTTTTTGCTTATCCTACCAAAATTTCAGGAAATGAAGTATGGATAAATACGGATTCAGAAAAAGGGAAAGAAGTAGTTGACGGTTTTAGTGGAGCTACACCACTAGGCGATGCCGCTGCTGGATTGGCCGATAAAATTCCGGGGATATGGGATTCTTTCATCGGTATTATCCCGGGTTCTGTTGGTGAAACATCTACACTCGCATGTCTGATAGGGGCAGCATTACTTTTATTTACTGGAATAGGGAGTTGGAGAATTATGTTATCTGTATTTGTTGGTGGGTTTTTAATGGCTCTAGTTTTTAATTTCTTCGGGCTTAATACGCTTATGCAAATTAATCCCGTTCATCACCTGGTTTTAGGGGGCTTCGCCTTTGGGGCTATTTTCATGGCTACCGATCCGGTTAGCGGGGCTCAAACCAATACCGGCAAATACATTTATGGATTCCTGATTGGATTATTTGCTATCATGTTCAGGGTATTTAATCCTGCCTACCCCGAAGGAATGATGTTATCCATTTTATTTATGAATGTTATGGCACCACTTATTGACCATTATATAGTGGCTGCAAATATTAAAAGAAGGTTAGAAAGATCCATAATTAAGCAAAATGCATAAAGACAGCAATAAAGCTACTTTTCTGTTTTCATCTGTTATGGTGATAGTTATTGCCATCATGTTGTCTGTAGCGGCTATCGTTCTGGGGCCTTATCAGGCACGCAATACCCGGATTGAAAAAATGGAAAATATTTTAAGCAGTGTCGGAATTAACAGTACTTCTGATGATGCAGAGAAAAGTTTCTCAAAGTTCATCACCGGGCAAATTGTATTGAACACTAAAGGAGAACCTGTAACGGGAGGAACTGCCGCATTTGATATTGATTTGAAAAAGGAACTGGACAAAGCAAAGACTGGTAATCAAGATAAAGAGCTATTCCCATTGTTTGTGTGTGAGAAAGAAAACAAAACCTTTTATATCATTCCGGTAAGAGGAAAAGGATTATGGGGGCCAATATGGGGTTTTATTGCCTTGGAAGAGGATATGAACACTGTGAATGGTGTAAGTTTTGGCCATAAAAGTGAAACACCGGGTCTTGGTGCTGAAATTGAGACCGGAAGATTCCAAGAGAAATTTAAAGGAAAAAAAATCCTGGATAATGAAGGGAACTTTGTATCTGTAAAAGTAATTAAGGGAAGTACAGGTTCAACAAATCCGCATGGTGTTGATGCTGTTTCAGGTGCAACGATAACCAGTGATGGGGTTTCAGAAATGCTTCAAAGAACCTTGAGCAATTATATCCCCTATTTCAAAAGGATAAATACTCGAACATCAGAATATAGAACTAAATACCAGAACAATGAGCAATGAAATAAGTACAGCCCCTGAAAAGGTTAAAAGCATAAAAGAGCCTTTATTTTCTCCTAAAAATAAAAGGCTTCTTTATGACCCCTTAAATAACAGCAATCCAATAACTGTACAGGTATTAGGAATTTGTTCAGCCCTTGCAGTTACTGTTAAAATGCAACCCTCCATTGTAATGGCTCTTGCTGTAGTGGTTGTAACTGCATTTTCAAGTCTCATAATTTCAATTATTAGAAATATTATTCCTAACAGGATCCGGATCATTGTGCAGTTAGCCGTAGTTGCGGCCATGGTAATTTTAGTCGATCAGTTTTTAAAGGCCTTTGTTTATGATGTAAGTAAACAGCTTTCAGTATTTGTTGGATTAATCATCACCAATTGCATAGTAATGGGTAGGTTAGAAGCTTTTGCGATGGCAAATAAACCCTGGCCCTCTTTTATTGATGGTATTGGCAATGGTCTTGGCTATGGCGTAATTCTCGTAATCGTATCCATAATCAGAGAATTACTTGGTTCAGGTGAGCTTATGGGTTTTAGAATAATTCCAGAAATAGCTTATGAAATGGGGTATTTTGATAACGGACTAGTAATTATGCCCCCAATGGCACTGATTGTTGTTGGAATAATTATCTGGGTACAACGAAGCAGAAATAAAAAATTAATTGAGGCTAAATAAAAAATTTCATGGAACATGTAAACCTGTTTATTAAAGCTGTTTTTGTAGAGAACATGATCTTTGCCTATTTTCTGGGCATGTGCTCTTATTTGGCAATTTCAAAAACGGTAAAAAGTGCTGTAGGTCTTGGAATGGCTGTTATATTCGTTCTATCTGTTGCAGTTCCAATTTGCTATTTATTGGAGAAATTTGTGCTCAAAGCCGGTGCTTTAGCATGGTTATCAACAGACTTTGCCACTGTTGATCTCAGTTTCCTGAGTTTTATTATGTTCATCGCTACAATTGCTTCAATTGTTCAGTTAGTTGAGATGGTAGTCGAAAAGTTTGCACCTGCCTTGTATGCAAGCCTAGGTATTTTCCTGCCGCTTATTGCAGTAAACTGCTCCATATTAGGTGGAGCCTTATTTATGCAAGAAAGAGAATATGCAACTTTAGGCGAAGCAACAGTTTTTGCTTTTGGCTCGGGTGTAGGATGGTTCTTGGCAATTGTCGCTCTTTCGGCAATTCGTGAAAAACTTCGGTATTCAAATATTCCGGATCCGCTGAGAGGATTAGGGATAACCTTCATTATAACAGGACTTATGGCGATTGGTTTCATGAGCTTTATGGGAATTAAATTATAATTACGATGAACTTGATTATTATATCCCCTGAAACCACAACGATCATTTCCAGTATCGTCGTATTTTTAATGTTCAATTTATTGCTTGTTTATATTATCCTTTTGGCAAAAGAAAAACTGATGCCTACAGGACTAGTAAAAATAACGATCAATGGAGAGGAAGATATTGAAACAGAAGTCGGATCAAGCTTACTAACAACCTTATCCAATAAGAAAATATTCCTGCCTTCAGCATGTGGAGGTGGTGGAACCTGCGCGATGTGCAGGTGTCAGGTATTATCAGGAGGCGGAACAATATTAAGCACAGAAACACCCTATTTCACAAGAAAAGAGCAGCAGGAAAACTGGCGCTTAGGCTGTCAGGTGAAAGTGAAACAGGATATGGAAATTAAAATTCCTGAAGAGATTTTTGGTATAAAAAAATGGGAATGCGAAGTAGTTTCAAATGATAATGTTGCAACATATATTAAAGAACTGGTAGTAAAACTACCGGAAGGTGAATTTCTAAAGTTCCAATCAGGCTGCTATATCCAAATTGATGTTCCAGATTGTGAAATTGATTTTAAAAGAGATCTGTATAAAATTGATGATCGCTTTCAGGATGATTATGACAAATTCAAGATTTGGGATCTTCGCATGAAAAATCCAGAACCAATTTTTCGCGCCTATTCAATGGCCAACCATCCTGCAGAAGGGAACATAATCATGCTCAATATCAGGCTTGCTACTCCTCCATTCGACAGGCAGGCAGGAAAGTTCATGGATTTAAATCCTGGAATATGCTCATCCTTCGTATTTTCACTTAAACCAGGAGATAAGATAACAATTGCAGGTCCTTTTGGTGATTTTCATATTAAGCCAACAAAAAAAGAGATGATATATATCGGAGGAGGTGCAGGAATGGCTCCGCTTCGTTCACATTTATTCCATCTTTTCCATACCAAGAAAGAAAGGGATAGAAAAGTAAGTTTCTGGTATGGCGGCCGGTCATCAAGAGAGATCTTTTATACCGAACATTTCAGAACCATAGAAAAAGAATTTTCAAATTTTCAGTACAATATTGCACTTTCAGAGCCACTTGCAGAAGACAATTGGACAGGTTATACCGGTTTTATACACAATGTACTCTTTGAAAACTATCTCAAAAATCACCCTGCACCTGAAGACCTTGAATATTATATCTGCGGACCGCCAATGATGAATGCAGCGGTATTTAAAATGCTGGATGATTTGGGTGTTCCACCTGAAAGTATTGCATTTGATGATTTTGGAGGATAATAATTGGAATGAAAGTCCTTATCCAAATCATTTTAGGCATCATTGTTTTTTCAGGATGTAAATCCGAAAATAAGAAATTAGTTAAAATCGATGGAGAGGCTCAGGGAACAACTTGGCATATTTCCTATTTATCTGAAGATACAGTTAATTATAAACGAGACATTGATTCTATCTTAAAGGATATTGATCAGTCACTTTCTACTTACCTCACTGGATCAATTATTTCCAAGATCAACAATAATGATTTAAACGCACTTCCTGATCAGTATTTTATTGATGTATTCAACAAATCAATGGAAGTCTCGAATAGAACCGCAGGACTTTTTGATGTAACTGTGGGTCCGCTTGCGAATGCTTGGGGATTTGGTTTTACAAAAAAAACAAGTATAAACAGTACCCGAATTGATAGCATCCTTCAATATGTGAATTATAAAATGCTTAAGCTCGATGGGAATCGAGTCATTAAGGAAAAGAAAGGAATACAGCTTGATTTCAATGCCATTGCACAGGGATATTCGGTGGATGTATTGGCGTCTTACTTTGATAAAAGAGGAATCAAGAATTATCTGGTAGAACTCGGCGGTGAACTTATCGCCAAAGGCAAAAAAAACAAGGAAAAATGGAAAGTTGGTATAGATCAGCCGCTTCAAAGTACCTCATCTGAAAGGAAGCTTGAAGCGATTATAGAGCTAGATAACAGAGCTTTGTGCACCTCCGGAAATTATCGAAAGTTTTATGAAGAGGATGGAAAAAGATATGCGCATATTCTTGATCCACATACCGGATATCCCGTCAGGCAAAATATTTTGAGCGCAAGCGTACTGGCTGATGACGCAATAACTGCAGACGCCTATGCAACTTCCTTTATGGTGATGGGTTTACTGCGATCCAAACAATTCCTGAATGAGAATAAAGACCTGAATCTGGAAGTATATTTCATTTACGATGAGAACGGACTTTGGAAAACCTTTACATCCGAAAGTCTTAAAAACAAGATAAAACACGTTAATTAGGATTTGCACTTTTCTTCCCGACTCGCACCGCAAATGCTGCAAGCCCCGGCTTCATTTTGTAATAAAGGGTTATTACTGCTGCAGGTTCCAGAGAATTTACCATTCTTTTTCAATAATATTTTAATGGCAATGCCGGCAAAAGCAATGGCTAAAAGAACAATAGAGAGCAAAATGACCTTCATGCTTAAATTTATGAATAATTATTCAGTGGACGTTATTTTAAATAAAATCCAAGCAGGTAGACAGACTCCTTCAGGGTCGGTTGTTCAAAATAAAATAAACACTTGTGGGTACACGTTAGCCCGCTAATAGGAAGCTTAAAAGTTTAAAAGATAATGCTGCAACATAAATATACTAGCTCCGGCAAGATAACCGATCAGAGCGAGCCAGGAAACATTCTTAAAATACCAGAGGAAATCTATTTTTTCCATACCCATTGCCGCCACGCCTGCTGCAGATCCGATAATAAGACAGCTACCTCCCACACCGGCGCAATAGGCCAGAAAAGTCCAAAAATAATGATTGGTTGGATAAGTCACCATATCATACATACCCATACCGGCAGCAACTAAAGGAACATTATCCACAATAGATGACATGAGGCCTATTGAAATTACAATGAGATCCAGGTTACCAATCTTTGCATCTAACCATTGAGCCAGATACTGTAGCTGATGAGTGGATTCCAAAGCTGAAATAGCAACAAGGATCCCTAGGAAAAAAAGTACACTTGGTACATCGGCCTTTCTTAATGCCTGCATCACTGAGTAGGCATCCTTATCGGCATCATTTTTATTCTTATGTATAAATTCGGTAACAATCCAGAGTATTGCCAGACCAAATAACATTCCCATAAATGGTGGAAGATGGGTAATAGTTTTAAAGAAGGGAACGAATACAAGGGCTCCGATCCCTAGGCTCAATACGAGTCCCCTCTCAAAGGTGGTGGTTTTTTCAATATGAGTACTTTCAACAATATCCGGCTTACTTACTTTTCCCTTCATAGAAAAAGAAAGGATGATAAGTGGAACGATCAAACAAACCAAACTTGGCAAGATTAGATTGAGAATGATATTACTGGAAGTTATCTGGCCTCCAATCCACAACATGGTAGTAGTAACATCCCCGATTGGTGACCATGCACCACCTGCATTGGCGGCCAGCACGACCATACTTACAAAAAACATTCTGGTCTTCTTTTCGCTGATCAACTTTCTAAGCAATGAAACCATCACGATAGTAGTAGTCAGGTTATCGAGTACCGCTGAAAGAAAAAAGGTAATGATACTGATGATCCAAAGCAATTTTAGCTGATCAGAAGTTTTAATTTTTGCCGTTATTACATCAAATCCGTCATGAGCATCAATCAGTTCAACAATAGTCATTGCCCCCAATAAAAAGAACAAAATCCCCGATATCTGCCCTAAATGTTCATAGAGCTCTGCCGAAACAATTCCTGTATCTGTCGCGCTCATGATATAGACTACCCAGCATAATACTCCGGTGAGTAATGCGCTTGCCGTTTTATTGATCCTTATGGGATGCTCAAAAGCGATCGCAGCGTACCCGATAATAAAAATGGTGATGATTAGTAATTCCATGATATGAATTTCTCTAAAAACTTTTTTTAAAAAATTTATCTTTACAATGTACAGAACTCAATGCTTTTATCAAAAAAGAAAATGTTTTATTATGCAAGAAATTAGACTCTCAAAAAAGACAATTTCTTTTACCATAAATCAAAATTTAATGCAATGGAAAATACTCAACTTATGTAAGAAAATAACTGACCAATGAGGTTTTAGAGCAAACTTTGAGGTTTAAAAAATAATAAACTAATAAAAAAGATATTAGCAAATTTAAGGACGGATTGACCTCATAAATTCAGGAATTCTTTCCATTGCATTTTCTGTGTCCAAAAACTTCACAAAAGCGCTACCTACAATTGCACCACGGGTATATTCAGCCGCTTTATTAAAACTTTTTACGTCAGAAATACCGAATCCTATCATCGTGGGATTTTTAAGCTCCATATTTCTGATCCGCGAAAAGTAAGCATCTGCCTCATTGGAAACTGTCAGGTTTTTACCTGTTGTTGAAGAAGAGGAAAGCAGGTAAATAAATCCATTACTGAGTTCATCAATTTTCCGAATACGTTCATCCGAAGTCTGAGGTGTAACCAGAAAAATATTACTTAGATTATTCTTTAAAAAATTATCCTTATACAGATTTTCATATTCATACATGGGAAGATCAGGCACGATTACCCCATCAACACCAACCGTAGCACATGAATCGCAAAAATTACCAACACCATATTGCATTACCGGATTGACATAACCCATTAATAAAACCGGGATAGATATACGTTTACGCAAATCTTTTAACTGTTCAAATAGAACTTTCAGATTCATACCATTTTGCAGAGCCTCATGTGAGCTGTTTTGAATCACAGGTCCATCAGCCAATGGATCTGAATAAGGAAATCCAATTTCCATAAAATCAGCACCGGCCTTTTCTACCGCTTCAGCAATATCCAAAGTACTATCCAAACGCGGATATCCTGCAGTAAAGTAAATTGATAAAAGAGGTTCCTTTTTATTTTGAAATAATTTATTAAGTCGGTTCATGAGCATTCTGATATGAAAATACCGGATTATTAATCCGGAAAGACAAGAGGTAATTTTAAATTATAAGTTAAAGTATTTCATGTAGGTATCAAGATCCTTATCCCCGCGGCCTGAAAGACAGATCACAACAGACTCCTTTCCGGTAAATACCATTTTTTCTAAATGTGCCAATGCATGAGCACTTTCGATAGCCGGAATAATTCCTTCAAGTTCAGCACAAAGTCTTCCTGCAATCATTGCCTCTTCATCAGTTGCGCTAACATATTCCCCACGATTTTCTTTAAATAAATGGGCGTGCTGTGGGCCTATCCCAGGATAATCCAGTCCGGCAGAAATTGAATAAGGCTCAACAACCTGTCCATCCTCTGTCTGCATTAAAATCGAGCGACTTCCATGCAATACTCCCTCTCTTCCTAAAGCAGTAGTTGCAGCAGATTCTCCACTATTCACACCTAATCCTGCAGCTTCAACTGCAATTAGTCTAACCTCTTCATCATCCAGAAAATGGTAAAACATACCCATGGCATTACTGCCACCGCCAACACATGCGATTACGATATCCGGATTTTCAGATCCCGTACGCTCCTTCAGCTGAATTTTAGTTTCCTCAGAAATGATGGATTGAAAACGGGATGTCATGTCGGGATAAGGGTGCGGACCAACCACTGAGCCAATAATATAATGCGTATCTACAGGATTGTTAATCCAGTCGCGCATGGCTTCATTCGTAGCGTCCTTAAGCGTTTTACTGCCTGAAGTTGCAGGTACAACTGTTGCACCCATCATCTTCATTCGAGCAACATTCGGTGCTTGCCGGGCGATGTCAACTTCTCCCATATAAACCACACATTCCAGCCCTTTTAAAGCGCAAACTGTTGCGGTTGCTACTCCATGCTGACCGGCTCCGGTTTCAGCAATAATTCTCTTTTTACCAAGTCTTTCAGCAAGCAGGATCTGCCCTACTGTATTATTGATCTTATGTGCCCCGGTATGATTTAAATCTTCCCTTTTCAGATAGATTGTTGTTCCATATTTTGCAGATAAACGTTCGGCATGAAATAATGGCGAAGGTCTGCCAACATAATCTCTTAGAAGCATCTGAAATTCATCCTGAAAACCAGGCTCATAAATAATGTCTAAATATCGCTTACGAAGCTCTTCTACATTCGGGTAAAGCATTTCCGGGATATATGCTCCGCCAAAGTCACCAAAGTAACCTTCATTATTTACACCCCATTTTACCGAACTCTCTATAAATTCTCTGTTCATATGTTTTAATTGTTTCCTTTCAGGATATTTTGTCCGACCTGATTAATTGAAAAGCAGATCTGATACTTTCTACATTCTTGATACCCGGTTCCGTTTCGAACTTGCTGTTTAGATCCAGAGCATATATCTTTTTTGTATTAAAATTAAATAAGTCCTTTACATTTTCAGGACTTAAGCCACCGCTTAGAAAAAACTGTTTTTCTCCTTTATACTGATCAAGAATAGTCCAATTAAATGTAATTCCTGAACCTCCATGTTCAGGAGTTTTAGTGTCAAATAAAAAGTAGTCCACTACATCATTATAAGTCTCAAGGCTTAAAAAATCAAATTCGGGATAAATACCGAAAGCTTTGATCAGTTGAATAGGTCTATTGGGTAGCATTTCATACAACTTTACTCTCAAACGGCTGCAATATTCCGGCGACTCTCCACCATGAAGTTGCACCGCACTTAAACTATAATTAAGCACCTTCTCAATAACATTTTGCTCTGTTTCATCTACAAAAACCCCTGTCAATCTGATTGAAGAAGGTAATGAAGCCAGTACAGTTTTATCCGGATCTGCTATATAACGCTTCGATTTGGAATAAAAAATCAAACCCAAATAATCAGGCTTCAATTCAGCCAGGCTGAGTATATTTTGCGGATCCTTCATTCCGCAAACCTTTAGTTTCATGAGATTAAACGATTAAAACTATTTAAAGCCTTTCCACTATTCAGAGACTCTTCAGCTTCATAAAAACAATCTGAGAATGATTTCTCAGTTTTGATTGTCCGAATGGCTAAGGCCGCATTACAAAGGACTACATTATTCTGCTCTGCACTTCCTTCTCCGTCCAAAACTGCCTTAAATATTTCAGCTGATTCCTGTACCGTACTACCCCCTCCTATTTTAAGCGGATCAATTTTTTCAAAACCCATTTTGGAAATTGAATGAATATGCTCCCCTTGCGGAGAAAAAGTTTTAAAATCACAAGTCAATGAAATTTCATCATATCCTTCCAATGCATGTACGATAGTATACCCTGTTTTGGATTTCTGATAGAGATAAGCATATAAGCGGGCAAGTTCGAGACTAAACACTCCAACCATCTGATAGCTGGGCCGGGCAGGGTTAACTAAAGGTCCAAGCATATTAAAGAACGTTTTCACACCAAGTTCTTTTCGGATAGGTGCTACCGTTTTCATTGCCGCATGAAATAGTGGAGCATGCAAAAAGCAAATTCCAGCTTCATCAAGATTCTTTTTCAGCTGATCAATATCATTGCTGAATTTATGGCCCAAATATTCCATTACGTTGGAAGAACCACAACCTGAAGAAACGCCATAATTCCCATGTTTTGATACCTTATAACCGGCGCCGGCAACCACAAAAGAGGCTAAAGTGGAAATATTAAAAGTATCCTTACCATCGCCTCCTGTACCACATAAGTCTATCAAATCATAATCACTCAAATCTGTTTTGAGGCAAAGTTCAAGCATCCCATCCCTAAAGCCTTCAAGTTCTTCAACTGTAATACTACGCATACAATAGGCAGCCATAAATGCTGCCATCTGAGTAGGATTATACTTACCGAGTGTAATGTTCGTGAGTATTTCTTTAGATTCCTCCCGACTGAATGTTTTGTGTTCAAAAAGGTGGTTTAGTATCTTTTTCATAAAAGTATAAAGTATTCATATTCCTCTCAGGTGTTAAATTTTACTATTCTTATTTTAAATAGTTGCAAATCCAATAAATATTTTATAAAAAAAGGGTTGCCTTTTGGCAACCCTCAGTAAAATAATTTTCTATAATGAAAATTACGTACCCCTGCAGATTGCCAAATGCTTGTCCATTTGCCACCACCAGATTGTACATAACGTCTTATTGTTCATCTTCACAACAAAGATGAACAAACTTTTCCTTTGCGCCAAAACTTTAGAGTATTTTTAACCTAAAGAATCCGAAATGATTAAAATAAACATTAAACACATACGGTAATGATTTCGCTGTGGTTGGTGTTTTCACCACCCGCTTACAATCATCAAAAAAATTCCTTCCCACACTTAGGGGTTAAAAAACAATAATTATGATTAGATGAAAGCAACCAGACGATCCAGAAGAACATTACAAATAAAGATCTATCTCAGCAGAGCAATTCTCATTCTATTGGGAGCAGGTCTGGCATCATTCGGATTAAAAGGATTTCTGCTTCCTAATCATTTTATAGATGGGGGAATTACAGGAATTTCACTTTTAACTTATCAGCTAACAGGAATACCAGTTTCTGTTTGGATCATTGTATTTAACGCGCCATTTATTTTTATGGGTGCAAAACAGATTAGTAAAAGTTTTGCGATTAAAACAAGCCTTGCCATACTTACTCTAGCAGCGATAATCTTTTTTATAGATTTTCCGGTAATTACTGATGATAAATTACTGATATCAATTTTTGGAGGCTTCTTTCTTGGTTCAGGGATTGGTCTTGCTATTAGAGGAGGATGCGTTATTGATGGCACAGAAATCCTCGCTGTATATATTAACAGGAGAAGTATTCTGAGCATGGGGGATATTATTTTGTTAATTAACGTCTTGATCTTCATTGTTGCGGCTTTCATTTTGGACATTGAAACAGCTTTATACTCCATCCTGACTTATTTATCAGCTTCCAAAACCGTTGATTTTATCATACAGGGAATTGAAGAATATACAGGTGTAACTATTATCTCTTCCAAAAGTGCTCAGATACGTGAAGCGATAACGAAAAAATTAGGTCGCGGGGTAACTATTTATAAAGGAGAAAGAGGCCTTGAACATTCCCAATTTAAAAATAAAGACATCGATATCATTTTTACAGTAGTAACCCGGCTGGAAGTCTCCAAATTAAAGGAAGAAATTGAACTAATCGATCGAAAAGCATTTATTGTAATGAGCACCATCAGTGATACCAAAGGTGGGATTATTAAACAAAGACCACTGCATTAAGGTTATAAGACTATTTGAAAGTGGTTTATATTCTCCATGGAATCAGAAACCAGAATCTAAAGTATCCGCCAACATAGTTATCTTGTTAAAATGTTGATGTTTCTATTTCTTTTTAGTCAAATCAATATTAAAGTTAGCGTTTAGAATGAAACCGTTGTTCAGTTGAAACACATTTCTATTGTTTATTTCTCTTCCTAACTGCAATGTTTGATTTAAATAACCCCCTTCAATTCTAATAATTGGGTTAAATCTGTACCCAAATAAAATACCTATTCTATTTTGGTCAAAGATATTTTCATTTACATTTTTACCAAAGCCAATCAAAATTTCATCATATACTGCAAAGTATGGTGTTTTGTCTGTAATTTCATTTCCTTTTAATGGGATTTGAATGCGTAACATATACCTAAATCTATTTAGCAAAGGAAATTCATCTTCTTTTGTCAAATTAGTATTCGAGTATCGGCCTACCCAGCGCTGTTCCAGCATAAAACGATGTGATAAATCAATAATAGAAACTTTATCTGCTATTGTAGCCATTTGAAATAAGCGGTGTTCTGTAAAGTCCTTTCCCATTCCGTTAATAGGTATTTCTCCATAAGGGAATGTTTCTATCCAGGCATAACCAAGTCTTAATTGAACTTTTGGATTGATTTGATAATTCACACCTAAACGCAGTAAACTTTGTTGCCTTTCCGAAATAATTTCATTTCTTCGAAATTGATATTCTGTGTGAAAACCAATTTTTTGAGAAATTTTAAATGTTCCAAAATAATTATACCAACCAATGCTATTTTTTGTATTTGAGCGGCTATTTTGAGCGTATGTATATTGAGAAAATAAAAGTATAACAACAGCAAATAAAATATTTTTCATATTAAAAAAATCATACCTAGACATTAAAACCTAATCTTGAGTCCTGACTTTTGGTGAAAAACCTCTTGATTGGCAGGCCTTAACACATCATTATCGTGAAAATCTAAATACTTTAAATTCTTTAAACCCTTAATTTCTGGAGGCATTTGCTTGAATTGATTGTTATTAAGGAATAGGGATTCAATCTGATTTAATTTATAAATATTCTTAGGTAAAGTTTTTAATCCATCGTTTTCGAGATGAAGTGATCTCAAGTTAGGTAATTCACTTAAAACAGAAATGTTTTTTTGTAATTGGAAGTATTTATCATCATTTAAATATAACTCTTGCAAATTTATTAAATTACTAAAAGTTGACGGTAATGTTTTAAAATCGTTTCCGCTCAAATCAAGAAATTTAAGACTTTTTAGATTGCCAATACCTGATGGTATTTGTTTGAGGTGATCGTTTCTCAAGCTTAGATATTGAAGATTTTGAAATTTAGACCAAATAGAGTCTGAGATTTGCAAGTTTTGATTGCTCAAATTTAGTCTAAAAACATTCTCAGGTTTTTTTAGCGCTTCCTCCAAATTAAAGAATTCTTTATTCAACTGGGCAGAATCTATTTTAGATTGTGCTTTTACACCTTGAGATAGAAAGGTAAAAACCAATAGAAATAATAATGAAGTCTTTATCATTTTTTGTTTTTTATAGTAAATGAAAATTTGCATTAACATTTTAAAAAAGAGGCTACAAATTTAAATTGTAGCCTCTCTAAATTTTAATTATTTGGGCTAAATGGAAGTGCAGATTTGTGAACTATGATACGTAGTTTACCATCTTTCCCTTTTCTGAATACCCAAGTTTTGTCGACCATAACCTCTTTACCGTCTTTACCTGTTACCCAAACATTACCCATGGTTATGGCATCAGAACCATAAATTTGAATACCCTCATTTTTATCTCCTGCATTGTCATACCTTGCTTTTACCCAAGGTGCCAATGCAAAACCTTTGTCGTTGGGATAAGCCGGATCTCCACCTACAAAATAGGATAGTGCTCCTTTTTTATCATTTCTGAATGTTTGATCGCCAAAAGCCAAGGTAGGTTTAAAAAACACCTTTCCATTATCATAATTATAAGCATCTGAAAGCACTTGTTCGGCAAAAGCTTTGTAATCTCCACCTTCCTCTTTTAGCTTTCCGATTTTTACCAAAGCATCGCACCAAGCCTGTTGTGCAGCGTTCACTTCATCATAAGTGATAATGTCTTGTGCTCCTTCTTCAACATAGACTAAGCCTAAATCATTAATTACTTTTTAAACTTTATCGTTAGCCAGTGTGGCTACTTTTTATGCTTCTTCCTTGCCATTATTTGTTACTTCGTTACAAGAGATAGCTAAAAGACCAATTGTGAGTGTTACTAAAATTAGATTTATACTTTTCATTATTAATTTTCTATGAATTATGCCTACTTCATTAAATGGTGTTCGGCTTGTCCAATTATACTTTTTGTATTTAACGTTACCTATTTCAACAACAGGACATGAATGTTATTCAAGTTTGTCACCATTAAACATTAAGGGCTGTTCTCCGTTTGTAATAATTGTTTTTGCGTTCGGAGAGGTAGATAGCTTATTAAATGCTTCAATAGTCTTGAAACGCAATAGCAACGGGGATAATCCTTCAGAAATTATTTTTTGAGCATCTCTAATTCCTTCGGCCTCAATCGTTTTCCGAGTGGCTTCTTGGCGTTCTTTATCTAATGTAAATTGCATTCTTTGCGCATCCTGCTCTGCCTCTAATTTCTCTTCAATTGCCCTGGTTAATCCTACCGGTAGAATAATAGTTTTTAATAAAACAGATTCTACGACAAAGCCTCTATCTGTTAACTGTGCCGTCATTAAATCTTTAATAGATTTCTCTATCACAGACCTCTGCCCAGTATGCATATCTTTTGCAAAAAATTGAGAGGAAACATCAGCAACAGCAGATCTGAATATGGGTAAAATGATAACCTGTTCGTAATTTCGACCAATTGTTTCTACAATTTTAGGACTGTAACTACCAACTAATCGGTATAAAATCGATACTTCCGATTGTACGGTTAATCCCTCCTTAGAAGGCAGTGGTAAGCGAACTTCCATATTGATTGTTCGTGTAGGAAGCTTAATAATGGTTGTAGTAAAAGGGTTGAAAAGTCTAGCACCCTCCATCAAGGGCTTTTCATTTATTTTCCCGAAAGAACGTTTTACACCAACTTCGCCTTGCTTAACGATTGTGCAACTAGCCATTAAAATAGTAGATAATGCTATGCATAGAATTGTTTTAGATTTCATAACTTTTTTTTTAATTAAAACACATTTTTTATACAATACAAACCTAATGATCAGCTATTAGGCCGACATTAAGCTGATATTAGAAATGGATTAGAATTTATACTCCTTTTAATAATAGACTCATCCGAGTGTGCTAAAGATTGTTCTTAGCCAATTTAAGTTCAAAGACAATAAGTTCTTGGCTAAGAATACGCACAATTAATTTTCCTTTATGTAGCTCAATTATTCGCATTGTTAGCGGAAGCCCAACACCATGTCCTTTTGTATTTTTAGAATTTGAGCCTCTATAAAAAGGTTCAAAAATACTATCCAATTTTAATCCTGATATGTCATTAGTCTTATTCTGAAAGGTAATGATTACCTGATTTTCAGATAAAGTCAACTTGATATAAACAGTATGCTCGGGAGAAAATTTAACGCCATTTTCTACCAAGTTTATTAGTGCAGTATAAATTAAGGGTTCATTGGCATAAATTTCTGGCAAATGCTCATCAAGGTCATCTAAGGCAATTAAAATTTCATAATTACTATGTTTTTTTAAAATTTCGCTTCTCACATGCCATAACAATTCCACGATATTTACAAGTGTTACTGTAATGTCGGTATTTTCAGCATGAATGCTTGTGAGGTCTAACAAATTATTAGTTAGACTATTTAACTGATTTACATCTTCCAATACAGATTTAGCCATAAGTCTCAATTCATCAGCATTATCATTTGCTAGTAAGGAAACTTGTATCTGACCAGTAATAGCTGTAAGTGGGGATCGCAATTCATGAGAGGCATGAGAAACGAAAGATCGCTGTACATTAAATGCATTTTGAAGCCTATCTAACATTTCATTAAATCTTAGGGCTAGCTGTGTTAACTCATCTTTATTATTGATGTGGCTAAGCCTCAAATTTAGGCGAGACGCGTTAATATTATCAATTTTTTTAATCATCTGTTGCATTGGTCTCAGCAAACCTCCGGCAAAAAACCAACCACCTATAGCGCTTAAGATTAATACCA
>Ga0209702_10003966_pt1 | contig 22354 bp, 25 predicted proteins | sample FRY01_FD_187210 | JGI IMG/M metagenome (GOLD analysis project Ga0209702, IMG submission 187210) | Freshwater microbial communities from Lake Fryxell liftoff mats and glacier meltwater in Antarctica - FRY-01 (SPAdes) (version 2) | ecosystem: Environmental > Aquatic > Freshwater > Ice > Glacier... | reverse complement strand
TTACGCTAAAATGTAAAATATTAAACATATTTGCAGCCCTTACCATTAACACATGGAGTCCTGCCGTCTAAAATTTGGGGAAAGGGGAGATTTGCATACATTGCATGGATTCATTCAACAACGGGTGATTTTAGCAGATCAAGTGGTGATTTATATAAAACTGTATTTTGCGTTCTATCGTATTCTAAATTCTTTTTATTAGCGAGCGCTGAAAAAGTATAACATTTTGCCATAATTTTGAGTATCTATTTTATTATTTATGGGTAATATTATACTCTTTACAATATGCTTTAGCAACCATGCAGCAAGCGTTTCATCAGCTAATATGTTAATCTTAATTATTGTACGCTCATAGTATGACACATTCATCTTGGTTTAGATTGCCATTACATTGACTGATGTTAAATAGATATACTCATTGTATGAAAGAACTGGAGCAAGATCGAAAGATAGGTTGAGATTATGGAAATATCAATGATTATTGGCGAAGCAGAAATAATCTAAAACAAATCTATTATTCTAAAAAATAATGCACTAATGCATGATAATCTCAAAGCTGTATAAAGCAATAAAATTGAATATAGAATATTTAATTAAAAAAATTTGTTAATGCCCTATTACATATCCATCGCCTATTTATTTGTTTTTGTAATGCTTATCTTAATATTATATAAGAGTTGGTTAGAATATTGTAAAATTAAAATCAGATTAATTAATGCAAAAAAAGGTAAAAAGTAGATTACAATTAATAATACTTTATTTAATGCTAGGATCCTGCGGTATATATTTAATATTGTATAATCTAGAAGATAATATAGTATTTTTTTATCCTCCATCAAAAATTAATCAAGTAAAAAATTCTAAAGAATTTAGAATAGGCGGGCAAGTTAAATCTGGTTCAATAGAAAAAATTGGTGCTGATCAGATAATCTTTATTATTACCGATAATATTGCGGATTTAGAAATCTCATATCAAGGAATAGTACCGGCTTTATTTCGGGAAAAGCAAGGGATAATTGCTGTTGGTAAATTAGATGAAACTTCTCAAAAAAAAACATTTATAGCTCGCGAATTATTAACTAAACATGATGAAAATTATTACCCACCTTTGATAAATCCTATCGTCAATTCTGAGTAATTAAAATATACTCTATAAAAAATGAAAAGGTGACCATCTCATGAAGTAGTCCTCCTGACATTGCTCCATCCCTTAATTGCTTCTCACAATATTTTAACCTATGATTAACCAACCTATTATTATTTTAGTTGCTCCGCAAATGGGGGAAAATATAGGCGCAGCTGCTAGGGCTATGAAAAATTTCGATATTTCTGAATTACGCATTGTTTCGCCTCGTGATGGTTGGCCTAACCAGCAAGCTAGAAGTATGGCAGTTGGCGCAGTTAATATTGTCGACAATGCTAAGATTTATTATAATTTAGAATCTAGCATAGAGGATGTAGAATTTTTATATGCTACCAGCGCCGCAGCTCGAGACATTAATAAAAACCATATTTTATCAAAAGAATTACCGGCTGATTATCCATTTGAACACAAAGTAGCGATTATGTTTGGCCGTGAAAATTGTGGTTTAACTAATGCAGAGCTCACTTATGCTAATAAAATTATTACTATTAACACCGGTGAGTTTAGTTCGTTAAATATCGCCCAATCTATCATTATTATTTGTTATGAATTATTTAACAGTCAAATAATGCGGGTTGATTTAGCTAATAATCAAAAGATGGCAACAAAAGCTGAATTGGAGTATTTTTTTAAACATCTTTTAACTGAATTAGAGAGGAAAAGTTTTTTTAAAGTTACTGAGAAAAAACCACGAATGCAACAAAATATTATGAATATTTTTACTAGAATTGATAAATTATCTACTTCGGAGTTACAAACTTTAAGAGGGATAGTAGGCAGTTTAAGTGGTAAATAATAGTTACCCATGATAGACTAAGAAGTAGGCAATACAATCTCAGTAATCATGATCTATAATATTGCTTCGCTCACAAGATTTCGCGAAACTTGTGACGTTAAAGAGAATATTTCTTTATTTTTCGGTATATTTTATAACAATTCCTTCGCCGCGTTCAAACTGGCTTCAGTCACAGTTTTACCTGATATCATTCGCGCGAGTTCATATTGTCTCTCCTGTAAGTCTAAAACCTTTACTTTTACTTCTGTAGTTTTATCTTGTTGGGATTTGCTTACAGTAATATGCTGGCTAGCTTTACCTGCAACTTGCGGCTGGTGAGTTATTACAATTACTTGGGCAAAGTTACTAAGTTTTTTAAGCCTTTCTCCTACTTTATCTGCGACATAACCGCCAATGCCTGTATCTATTTCATCAAAAATTAAAGTATATTCTTCTGTTGTTGTATATTGTTTCTTAGTAAAAAGAGAAGTTTTAAGAGCCAGCATAAAACGTGATAATTCCCCGCCAGAAGCAATTTTATCGATAGGTGCAAGCGCCATACCAGGATTGGTAGATGCAATAAAACATATATTATCTGTGCCGTGGCTACTTGCCCCTTTGTTAGAAATCACTTCAACTTTAAAAATAGCTTTTTCCATTTTAAGCTGACTTAACTCTTGTTGCACTAAGCTTTCAAGGTTTTGAGCAGCAATAATCCTTTGGTGGGATAAAATATTTGCTAAATCAAAATATTTACTGAGTTCTGAATCTTGCTTTACTTGCCATTCACTAATACTACTAATTTTATTTTGTAGTATATTTAATTCTTCCTGCGATTTATTTAAAAAATCCATTATTTCATCACAACGGATATTATATTTTCGTGCTAAACCACGAATTTCAAATAATCTTTCTTCAATTTCTTCAAGATTATATTCGGTTTTATCAAAGTCACTAATATAAGATTTTATTTTTGTCCGTGCTTCCTCTAAATTATGATAGATATTATCAATATTTAAAGAAATCGAAGTAAAAAGTTCATGTGGGTTACGATTAATTAATCGACTAGCTTTGCTTAGAGATTGATCAATTTCTGATGTCTCGAGTTGGGACAATATCTCTTTAGATTGGCTAAGTTCTTTATCACGATTTTGTAAGGTTTGGCGTAAACTCACTAGCTTCTCTTCTTCACCTATTTGAACATTACTAAGTTGTAGCTCTTTAGTAGAGAACATTAAATAATCTATTTCTTGGTCAATTTTATCTTTTTCTTTAATAATCTTACTAATTTCGTTAGTAATTTTTTGCCACGTGGAGAAATGTTGTGAAGTTTTAGTTCTTAAAGCTAAAAGATTACCATAATCATCTAAAATATCAATATGAGAGGAAGAATTAAGAAGAGAAGTATGATTATTTTGCCCATGCAGCTCAAAGAGATGATCAGCAACTTGACTTAAGGTATTTTGCGTTACGAACTGATCATTAATAAGGAATTTCTTACGATTATCAGGTTTTTGAATACGTTTGATAATTAATTCAGTATCATAGTCAATATTAGCTTGATTTAAAACCTTTATTACATCATCATTTAAGCTGAAAATCGCAGTGACTGAGCAATAATCGCTACCGGTTTTAATTACATCGCTAGATAGTTTTTTCCCCAAGCAAAATAGTAGTGCGTTAAGCAAAATAGATTTTCCGGCGCCAGTTTCACCGGTAATAACGCATAATCCATTATCAAATTCAAGTTCCAAACTGTCAATTAGAATAAAATTCTTAACTGAGAGACTTTGTAACATGTATGTTATTCTTTTTCTGATTTAACTAGTGAATGTCCGTATTTATACCAATTGCTCTCAGGATAATTATGTCCAAGAACGGCTGTATATCTTTTTGTATCATCAGTAAGACCAAGCATTAAATAGCTTTCTATAAGACGATAAAGTGCTTCAGAAACGTGCGAAGTAGTTTGGTAATTATTTACAACTAATTGGAATCTATTAATTGCTGCAATTGGGTTATTTTTACGCAAGTAATAACGACCAACATCCATTTCCTTACCAGCTAAATGATCGTTTACTAAATCAATTTTTAAAGCTGCATCAATTGCATATTTTGTTTTAGGAAAAAGCGATATTACTTCTTCAAAACTTTCTTTAGCAAAGATTGTTCGTGATTGGTCAAGTTGTATGTTAGAAATTTCCATATAGTAACATAGAGCTTTCAGATAATAAGCATAGGCAATATCTTTGTGTAATGGATGAAGTTTGATAAACATTTCAAGAATGTCAACGCCCTCTTCATAGTTACTTGCTAAATATAATGCATAAGCTTGCATTAATTCTGCTTGCGGCGTAATGTCATTACCAGGATGTTGGTAGAATACTTTACCAAATTCCTCAGCAGCCTTAGAATATTTTTGTTGCTCAAGAAAATCTATTCCTTCTTTATATAAAGCAGGCGCTGGTGTAATTATATCATCTTCGGTTTTTTTGTTTTTACAGCCACTAAATAATAAAGCTATAATCAAAGTTGGAAATAGTAATTTTGTTGATTTCATAAATTTTATAGTTAAGATTTAATAAGTGGTACCTCTGGCCGGAGTCGAACCAGCATGCCGCTAAGCGGTAGATTTTGAGTCTACTGTGTCTACCATTCCACCACAGAGGCGTTATTCCTTTTAGTTAAGTTAGTCTCTACAGGTAATCGAACGAAAATAAACGCGGTGAAACCTTGTTCAAATCCCCTACCATAATCTAACTTACCAAAACGCTATATTTTCGATTCCAATATATTAAAATAGCCTGCTCTATACAGCCTGTAAAGAAATTTATACGTTCCTTTAATCATTTAATAATTCTTCCCTTGAAAACTAAGGAATTTAGTCGTATACTTATTATACTATTTAATTAACATTATTCATGAGGTTTGCTTATGATTGACTATACAAAAACATTTACTGCTAGCCAAAAAACATTCGATGAAGGCTTGCGGAATTATATGCTAAAAGTTTATAATTACATGGCTTTAGCGTTAGTACTCACCGGTGTAGCTGCTTTCGCAACCTTATCGTTTCCGCCACTTACCAATTTGATGTTCCAATTTGGACCAAACGATCAATTTATGGGGAATAGTGGGTTTGGAACTCTTGTAATGTTTGCCCCTGTGGGAATAGCGCTATATTTCTTTATGGGTTTTGGTAAGATGAGCTTAAACACGGCGCAAGTGCTATTTTGGGTATATGCTGGCCTTACAGGTATGTCTTTGTCTTCTTTAGCTTTTGTCTATACAGGTGAATCTATTGCGCGTACTTTCTTTATTTGCGCTTCAGTATTCGGTGGTATGAGCCTTTATGGGTATAGTACAAATAAAGACTTAACTTCCATGGGTTCTTTTATGGTTATGGGGCTGTTTGGACTTATAATTACTTCAGTGGTTAATATGTTCTTACAAAGCTCAGCAATAGCTTTTGCTACGTCACTTATAGGTGTCTTTATATTTATGGGCTTGATTGCTTATGATACGCAAAAAATTAAGGCTATGTATTATACAAGCGGTGGAGGAGAGCTGGGTCAGAAAATGTCTATTATGTCTGCCTTCAACCTTTACCTAGATTTTATTAATTTATTCCTATATTTGCTTAGATTCTTCGGTAATAGAAGAAATTAGTAAAGTATAGCAGTATAGTAAGTAATATAGTTGTTACATTAATGGCGTACTATTGGGAAAACGGTAATTCCGGGAGGGAGGTTACCTTATCCTTCTGCGCGTTACCTTCCTAATAATGCGCCCAGAGTACTCTCCAAATTATTCCTTAAAATTACCGCCTTATGTATAATCACGTAGCTATTCCTGAGTTGATTAAAAATAAATATCCTCAAGCAGCAGCTTCTATGCATATAGTGTTAGTCAACGAAGAAGATAATATTCAAGGAATTGCAGATAAGTTAACATCCCATCATACAGACACCCCTTTACACAGAGGTTTGTCAGTATTTCTTTTTAATAGCAAAAAAGAATTATTAATCCAACAAAGAAGTAACAGCAAAAAAACATGGCCCTCATTTTGGTCTAATAGTTTTTGCGGTCATCCCCAAATTACTGAAACCTATGAAGAAGCTGCTCACCGTCATGCGAGCTTTGAACTTGGTATCCAGCTACAAGAAATTCATTTTATTGCTAATTATCGTTATAAATTTTCTATAGACAACATAGTTGAAAATGAAATTTGTCCTATTTATTTTGCTATATCTGATAAAGAAATTACGATAAATCATGATGAAATAGATAATATAGAGCTATTAAACTGGCCTGATTTCCTTAAGTTTTTAGAGAATAATTCCAGAATTATTACTCCTTGGTGTTTAGAAGAAGCGTATATACTCGAATCTAGTAATAAATTTAAAGAATTCATGCAAAAGTAATACAAGGCACCGTTAATTTTGAGTATCATCTCATAACCCAATATAACTTTTAGATATCCTATCTATTCACTTAATCGGGCAACAAAGTTCATTTTTGGAGTTGCTAAGTAAAAAACTTAATAATTAAGTATATTATATCTCTTTCTTAACTAAATATATTGGAGATATTTTTAGGAATTAGAGTTTAAAAAAGAGCAGCGCAGTAAATCTACATGAGCATTTTGTAGATTGTGATGCCAACGTAGGGTGTTTAATATGCTTAATAAAGCTGAAAGAACTTCAGCTTTATTAAATGATAACCCTGCCTGGGAAGAAAAAGTATCTTGAAAAACTTCACTAGCCTACTTTCTGGTCCTTTGTGGCTAGCCGTTCTGTTTTTATTTTTCTTATGTTTATTGCGGAAGTATACTGAAAAACCATTATGGTCTTAAATCAACCTGAGCTTTTAAACCGAAATAAAGCGTCAACCCTGTACTACACTATACATCTAAAATGTCAATAATCTAAGAGAAAAAAATGAGTATAGTCACGTAAGAGAGTAGTATATTTCCTCACTCATCACCTAATAAATTAATATCAATATTATCGTCAGTATGCTTAGAGCTATCTTTTACAGCTAGTAGTAAACTGTTGAATGAAGAGCTTTGTATAAGATCCGCAGGTGATAACGGGTCAGAATATGCAAATAAGCTACGTTCTAAAGGAATATCACTTGCTAAATCTGAGTTACTACCTACTGGTTGGCAGGAATTAAGCAATAGAGATGTCCCTGAGATTATATTTTCTGAAAGAACTAATGGTGGTGGAAGTGTTAAAGGGGGTAAGCGTGAAGCTTGCGCTTGAAAGATAATATTTGTTGTCTCATTAGTAGAAAGTTTTTTTAATATCACTGTTTTTTATATTTTAAATTAAAGTTTTTAGAGCTATTCTAAAAGAGACCAGGATACTATATATCACCTAATGTAAAACTTTACTATTGTTTATTTAGTATCTTAAATATTTGTATTAATGGGACTGAGAAAGATTGTATGAAGCATGATAATGACAATATCAAGCTTTTCCTTATATCTTGAAAAAATTCTGTAAGGGAAGTAGCTAGTTTTAGGTCTTATACTATTTTATCGATTTTTGAAAATAAAATAGCTTTTATTTATGCCTGCAAATGCCTTTATAACCAGTATTATTTCAATAATTAAATAATGGTAATCAATCTAATATACATTCTCTAACATAGACTGACTTAAGATTATTAGGGCAAAGGGTAAGACTAGAACACTTTGCTGTTATATCTTTATTGTAAGTATCCACTGAAAACTTTCTTAAATTAGCGGTTAATCTTTAAATTTCCTCACAAATAAAAAGGAAGATATTATCCCCTTTTTTATTTGTGAGTATTAATATTTAATTTGATTTAATACTATTTTTTATTCTTTTCTTCTTTATCTTTCTTATCACGATCATTATCGTGGGTAGAACCTTTATGAGAAGATTGGCCACCTTTTGATGCTATCTCTTTTACTTTATCTTTATCCATAGAGGCAAAACCTTTGTCTTTATCACTCATAATTATTCTCCATTAGTTTTTAAAAGTTAAAGCACAAAGCAATATAATCACAATGTAATTATATAGTAATATAATAAACTAACTGTGGTCAACCCCTAAAATGATTAAATTATATTTTAAATGGCATCCCTTTATTAAATTCAAAACACTCATGGCTTTATCAAGTAAAGATATTTAAAAAGTTAAGTTTGCAGCAGAGCTAATAAACGCTTAATTTTTCTGGAGTTGTCCACTCCAATATATATTAAAGGCAAAAAAAAGAATACATACACCTCGACAAGGTATATGTATCATCATACATAGGATATTAAATTCCATTGTTTACTGAGTTCGGCTCTACACTATTTCAAACATTCAATTATATATAAGTGTACCAGTCAATACCAAAATAGCACCTATAACCCCAACTAAGTTGGCTATAATAAGCGGCATATTTTTAATAAAAATACCGTATAATAACCAACTGCTCAATCCAACTAAACTCAAAGAAAAGGCGGAAATTGATATTGAACTAGCGCTTTGTGTAGAGAAAATCTTATAAGCTTGTATAAAAAACATAAAATTTCCTATCGGACCGATCAAGTTCATGTATTTTTCATAATACTTTAAAAAATTTATATTCATTTGTTAAATCTCTTAAAAATATATTAAATTGTTTGCTGAACAGGGTTGCTGTTATATATAAGCATAACTTTTTTAAAAAATAAATCACCTATTATTAATTTAGCTCTTATGCCAATAACTTAATTAAAACTTATTCTTCTTTTGCTTACTGTTTGGTGTTTAACATCAGCTTTCATCAACAATATAATTAGAGGATATCACATTCACCTTTTGATTTCGGCTCTAATGTATAGCTGTCTAAGCTTCAGTAATTTATAGAAACGTTGAAGTCAATAATCCAGCAGAATATTTTTTAGATTTTAACTGCACAGGGGCCTTGGGTACACAGAGCCTATTGCAAAGAGAATCTATAGTCCTTCTAGTAGAATACATCCTAGTCCAGGCGAACAGAAAGATGCATCTGAATTAATAAAAGATCATGCCATTATAACAAATATTACTAAAGTTAGAAACTTAGAAACTCATTCGATTGAGTTAATACCTAAGACCATTGTAGGACCAGAAGCTATATCCACCGATCCTCATACAGAAATTGTAAATGAATCAACTATTATAGGGCAATGCAACTGTTGTGATAATTGTATAATATCTTAAAATTATTCATCGAATTTATTTAAAAAAAGAATTAGCGCTTCTAGAAATGTTTCAGCCTGTTCTTCAGGAACATAATGCCCACTATCTTTAATCGTTATTCCCTCTACATGAGTAAAAAAGTCTTTGAGTGTTTCCCCCATCTGTGGAATAGAACCATATTCACCACCTATGCCGAGAGTAGGAACTGGTATAAGTGATTTTATAAGTGCCTTATTAATATTTATATCCTCTAATATTGCTTGATAATATCTTAAAACCGCTTTAGTTCTACCTGGCCTAGAATAAGCTTGGATATATGCTTTTCTACTTTCTTTTGATATTGATAAGCTATTTCGGACCTTATGAGTAAACCACCAATCATAGTAAATATGTTCCTTACCAAGGATCATTTTTTCAGCAAGATCATCCTGCATCATTTGAAAGAAAAAGTGCCATCTTTGGGTCACTTCGTTTAAGTTCACAGTTTCTTTAAGAGTAATTCCCGGAATCCCCGCATCTATTAAAGTTAATGAACGAAAATCTGTTGGGTACATTGCCGCCCATGTAAACCCTATCCAGGCTCCTATGTCATGGGCAACAACATGCACTTTGCCTAGTTTTTTCTCTGTTAAAAAATGATGAAAGATTTCAGTGCAATTACGAGTATTATAGGGCACATTTAATATAGGTGATTCCCCGATCCCTGGCAGATCAATAGCATAAACACAGTATTCCATGCTAAGTAAAGGTAAAATATGGTCCCAAGAATGCTTTGTCTGAGGGAAGCCAGAAAGTAAAATAATAGGGGTTCCTGTGCCTAAAGTTGTAAAGCTAAGACGCATTGCTTCTTTTTGTGGATCAAAACCACATAAGGGGAATATAGAACTCATAATATGCCTAGTTATAATAAATTTATTTTATATGTCACTCTGATGTATAGGTCCATCACTATTAACTCAAAAACCAGAATCTCAAAAATAAGAGTGTAAAATTATTGTAAATATCATTATCTGTAAAACTCATTTGGCAGGTGTGCTTACATATAAAAGAGTAATTCCATCTAAATTAAGGAGAAGCCGTACCTTTCCGAACAAAGCTTCTTATAAATAGGCTTATTATCAATTGCAGAAAGCAGTGCAACGACTATACGCTATAACATCTCCACCACAGTTCTTATGACAAATATGATAATCTATTGTACATCCTCTAAGGCAGCTACTATCATCACATCTTGTAGAATCATAGAACTCAATATTACTGCGTTGTTTTACCGGAGATAGTTTATCCCTACGGACTTCCTCGTACAAATAACGATTTTGCGCCTCTAATTGCTTTATCCTATAACATTGATCATTTTGATCTTTGCAGGATCTGGTGCAATTGCTTTTCATATACACGCAATTATTAGCGCACATGGAGCCATACTCAGTCTGAGGAGGAACAATCTCATACTCAGTAGTATAGATAGGACCGCATGATGCAAGGCTTAACAATAATAGTAATGTGATAATTCTTAAATACATAAACGCCTATAAGAGAGTGTTGAATTGATGGTGTTAATCCTTAAGTAAAACTTTGTTAACGATGACAAGCAAGGTATGCCAAGTAAGTCAAAATTTAACGCACATTAATACCTATTTTGTTTCATTTAAGACTTTTGTTTAAGCTAATTTCTACATATATATTTATTCTATAATGTAGATAATAGTACATTTTTTATGGAGCTAATAGCAGAAGTTATAGAGCTATTACAATAATAGATTAAGGCCGTTAATATAATTAGTAATAATAAAACCAGCTTAAAAAGGCTCATAATTGGACTTAATATTAACTTTGAAATAAAGCAAACCATACTTAAAATAAATTTTAAAACTTTACGCATATATTATAATGTTCCTGTTATTACTTCAATTTACATGTAACTTTAAGGTTTTTACCAGCAGAAAACTTTAGCTGAATAAAGAAGCTGGCGACATAATTAATACATCAGAAATTTGGAGCGGTTGCAGCTAGAAGGCATAATTTGATTAAGCTTTCTGTAGCTTGGCATAGTGTCTCAATTTTAATTAAAAGCGGATATAATCCGCCTTTTTAAATCTTTCTATTATTAATAAACCATTAGAACAAACTAAAAAAGAATATAAGAATCTAAATAATACAGTCAAACAATATGAAGAGATAGCACAAAAGTAACTTTATTGTTTAAATATATTAGAGTTAGTTGAATTATAGTGCAGCTAAAAAAGCACAAGTCTATCGAGGAGGAGTAATAACCAAACCCATCCTAGGAATTGACGTCTTAAAATTAAATTTATCAATATCACTACTAATTGATAAAAAATATTATCGAATAAAAATAGATAATAATTAACAATAAATAACACAAGATAACATAATTCTTCTATCCTTATTATTAAAAAAGAAATGATTAAAATTTTATTAATAATATTATTAGCCATGCATAATAATTCATTAGCTCATAAACTAATATCTAATCTTGTGACACCGGTTAGCTATTTTGTAAATCATGTTAAACAATTGCAAACACTCAAAGATAATTTAGGTAAATATAAGCAAGCAAGTATAGTAGGTATTAGCGGCTTTGGTAAAACGCAGCTTGTCCGTATTTATGCCTACGAGAATAAAAATAATTATAATCTCATATGGTTCATAGATTGTAATCTCGATATAAATAAAGAGTTTTTAAAACTTGCTAAGCAGCTTAACCAAGTTTATGAAGTCGGTATATCTGAAGACGTTGATTTAGCAAGAAAAGAAGTCATCACATATTTAACTCATCAAGATAAATGGTTATTAGTATTTGACAATTTAAAAGTTAATGAAAACAAAAAAGTTCAAGAATTAGTAAATTGGGAGCATAACGGTAACGTAATATTTTGTTCGCAAGATAGAGATATACTGCCTTATCCTATAGAAATGACCCATTTTAATCACAACGACACTATTAATTTAGTAAATAGTATTTTAGAAAATAAAGATCAGAAATCGATCGAGTTTCTTACTGAAGAATTTAAAGGATATCCAGTACTTATAGTACAAGGTGCACAACTTTTAAATAAAGCTAAAGGTTTAAATAGAGAAGAATATAAAAAGAAAATGTATCAATCAGCAGATAAAATAAAGCTAAATATATCTTTGGCAATGCAGCAATTGAATCCGAGCTCTCTAAATTTATTAAAAAAAATAGCTCTAATCAATAACCAAAGTTTTTCTAATCAATTTCTGAATGTTATAACGGATGATAAAGATAATCTTGCTGCCGATATTTATCAACTTTCAAAATTTTTATTGATTTCAACTAGTGTTCCTAATGAAATTAACCCTATTTTTGAAATGCATGATGTCATTGCGCAAAAGATAGCGGAAATAAATGAGGTTGATAATAACAAACGATTTATAGAGAATATGATTATCACGTTAGTAAATTATGTACCGAACGATAGAGTTAGAGGGCATGTTTTTAGACATACTATAACCTTACAGGAGAATTTTGAAGTAATTTTAAGAAATGCACAAATCTACAACGCAGATATATATAAAGTCTTGTTATTAAATGTAACACTACTTACAGATTATATAAACAGCTTTGATTATTATAATGCAAAAAAATACTTGATTGGTTTGATCAAAATGATAAAGCCGGAAGGTTTAAGTTATTATTGATGAATAACGATGAAAAGCGTGCATATGCAGAATATTTGGCACTAACAGCTGCTTACTACAAAAGAAGATACGCTAATGATAATATAGCTCTTCAATATTTAGCACGATCTAAAGAAATATTTGATAATGTAAAGGGTTATGAAGCTATTAAGTGTAATGTACTTTACAATATTGCGGCCTCCAATACTTTACTTGGAAGGTGCGACGAAGCAAAAGAGAATATTAAAGTAATTGCGCAAATGTTTAATAGAGAATTGGTTGATAAAAGTGATATTATTTATTTATATCTCTCTGAAGGAAGATTATTCCTTATTCAAGGAAAATATCATGAGGCGCTTGAACGAGTTAATAAAGCTATAGAAACATTTATTAATAATGGAGTAAATTCTCAGGATTTACTTCTCACAAATTCTTATTTACTTAAAGCTAGTATACTAAATAATCTTGATCAATATAAAGAAGCTTATGCACAAGCTCAGCAATTATATGAAATGCACAAGCTAGTGAAACGAGAAGATCATGAAGTATTCGGTCGTATTTATACTCAGATGGCCAAAAGTGAATTAGGGCTAGGGAAAATAGACGAGGCTATGGATCATATTACAAAAGCTATAGCAATATTTATAGCCGATGAGCGAAGAAATCCAAAAGAAGCTAACTATTCTGAAGATCCTGATTTAGCTGCTAGTTATGTAGTGCAAGGTGATATTTACTTTGTTCAAGATAATCTTAAACAAGCAGTAGAATTTTATAAAAAAGCTCAACTCATATATTTTTATTTATATGGAGATAGAAGCAAGAACGTTGCTCATATGAGTTATTTATATACTCAAGGAGCTAAAGCAGCATGTAAAGCGGAAGACTTATATAATTATAAAACCTTTGGTGAGGCGCAAGTTAGAGAATTTGGTATAAACCATACCGGTACTATCAGTATGTTTGAATATTGTAAGCAGTATAATATGGATTTATTGGCTAAATAGTAATTACTAAGAATACTTGTTAAGCCTGCTTGAGGCTTGGCAACAGGAAAAAATCCCTGTTGCTGATATTTATGAAACTGCCGAACATTAGATTTTACTGACGTTGAGCCTTGAGCGCTTGATCGTACAACTTGCTATGAGCGCTCAGTATGTATATAAACTGCTGACTTAAAGGTCTTTGAAGAGGGTGCTGCGCCTTTCGCTTAATAAAGGTTTCTAGATTTCGTTCTTATAAACCTTTATATTATACTCTTTTAATTCATTTAAATATTCTTCAAGGGTAATTAAATTGATACAAGGTATAGCTCCTTTAATATTAAGTTTTCTTTGCAATAATTTTTTGGTAAGTATTATAGCAGGGATAGTGGGAATATGGGGACCATCACCATTTTTTGCAATAATAAACCATTTAAGGGTTTTTAAATTATTATCTTTGTCCCTGCCGTGGATGATCATATGCATACCACCGTCTGCAGTGCCAAAATAATCAAATAGAAAACTTAATTTTAGCAAAGGCTTTGCATAATTTGCTAAATTCTTTATAACTCCGAGTCTTACGAGCCATGATAAAAAAAAGATACAAAAATGTAGTATCGTATTTTCCATTCCTGCTGAGAATTTAATATATTTTAAGCCGTAATATTGCGGCAGTAAGTCTAGATCGGGTACTTCGCAATTTGCCATCCAGCGTTTGCCGATCACAGGATAATCTTGCAAATATAAATTTTGCCAGCCATATGTTATTTTCGATCCTGGGTACGGGGCAAATGGTTTCCCTAAATAACTTAAGATTGCAGCGACAGTAGCTATCCCTCTTTCTGTCTTTTGTCCAGGCGTTATGCCAAATATTAAAGAATCAATGCTGCCAAATTCCTCTTTATAATGCTCAAGTACTGCTGAAGATAAACAAGGTACTGTGCTAGCCCCCGTAACGGCAAGGCAGTTGTTTTTTATAGTGATATTATTTAAAGCGTTGTGAAATCCGCCAACATATCTTCTACTATCGGCTAGATCAATATAATAAATGCCGAAATTAATACAAGCTGTAGCAACAAAATAATCAACATTCTGAAATGGGCCGCAAGTATTAATGACGATAAATGGCTTAAGCCTGGTTAATTGATCTACTATCTCTTTAGTTATATCAAAAACTGCAATTTCTATTATCGCTGACGGATATAAAGCTTTAATATTACTTTCTAACAACTCTAAGCTGTTCTTGGTTCGGCCAGCTAGAACGAGGCGGGTATTTGCTTTTACAAGATTAGATACTATTTTACTGCCAAAATTACCGGCCGCGCCAAGGATCATTACTATTCTATCCATTAGCTTCCTCTATCTGGAATATGCCTTTATATTGATATATTTTACCAAATACAGGGTGATGCAAACTTACTTGCATATTAAATTTTCTTTCATCTATTGCTTCTTCATAGGCGGAAAACTTGCCCATAATTAATCCAAATGGCAGCGGTATTAACCATTTAGCAAAGCGCAAAAAATACCCACCATAATTCATATTAATTTTATTTCCATCAAGGTGATAAATTAATTTTACAGCTAAGCCAAATTTCATAAGTTCAAGAACTATGTTATCTTTAATATGAATAATTTTTGAGTCAAAATGATAAGCGGGTTTATTGCGATAATAGAAAATACGATTCATCGCAATTTTATTGGAATCTTTCTCGGCTATAAGCTCTACCGTAACAGGTATATTTTTTTCCTGATAGAAAGGGAGACTTCCTATAAGCTTAATAGCGGAGCAAATATACTAAATATTTTTAAGGTGCCAATACTCAGCTTTCCTTTTAATATCAAGCGATTAGTAGAATAAGGAATTAGAGAATAGCGCTTTTGTAAGATATGTGGTACCAGGACTGTAGAAACGCCAAATATCATCTCTATCAAAGGTTTTCTATTAGCAGGGATGGGAGGAGTGCCGCGAATATATAATAATATATTTCTAATAAATTTAAGTATAGGATAGCAAAATTTTGATAAAAATTTTGAACTAAAAATTAAGACATTTAGTTTATTTAGTAAATTTACAGAGCTACCAACTAAGGCTAAAAAATGCAAAGCTTCTGATCCATGATAATATTCGTCATGAAATTTTACTAAGATACCTTCGTTTAAATCATATCCCTTTTGCTGCACTTCATCTACCATAGGATGAGTATCCCTAGCATTAATGATCTCTAATCTACCGACGGCCTCTCTTATTCTAAAAGCGAGTGCGGTATTCTTGCATAAAATACATTCCCCATCGTAAATTAAATAAAGTGTGTTAAAGTTTGATTGCATTAAACCCCTTAAATCTCCTCAATTCCATACTTCATCCCCCCAAGATTTTTCTTCAAATCCTACTAAACATTTTGGTAAATTTACTAAAAAACTTAGTACTTGATTCCTAATTAAATTTTTCTTTAAAACTGTCTTCCTGTATTCATTAACTCCATAACTTGAAAAAATTCTTTTTGCTATATTTATTCCAATTGTACTAATTTTCATATGAGCCTCCCTCTTATTTCTTAGGATTCATTTCCTATCTTAAGAGATTAGCATTTGCCACTCATTCTGTAAAAGGTAGGTCCATTCCATTAACGCCGCTTAGCCTAAGAGGTGCCGCCTTAGTTAAAAAGGAACAGAAAATACTGGTATTTTATCAGATGTTTTAGTATAATAGAGAGTATAAATTAAAAACAAATAATTAATATTCTTATGAAAGATTTTTTATTAATAGAAAGCAAAGTTATTCCTAGGGTTAGTACTTTTAAATGTATAAATATCCATAAACTCACTTTAGACAATACAAGAAAATTTTTTTACAAAAAAGAAAACCTAGGTATTAATGAATACTCACGAATAGAAATTACAGATGCGAATAAAAATTCTTATCAAGATGCAGTGACCGGTATTACTATAAGCCCTCTTATTACTGAAACATTATATGGTAATAATAAAATAAGTCTAAATAACTTCAGTCTAATTAACAACTTTATAAATGATTACCCACAAATTGATACTATAAATATAACGACTGTGCAAGGTGGGGGCAATTTTAGTCAAATAGTGGAAGTTGTCCGTAATCTTAGGTTTCTTCCACCGCAGATGTGCAAGTTTACATTTTGTTCAAATAATAATCATTCATTATTACCATACATAACAAAAACATTAAAAGAAAATAACGCCGAGGTTGTTCAGGGTACTAATGAAATGGGTATAGCAGCTAATTCTCTTAGTTCATTTTGGATAAATGACTTAATAAACGTTATGGGCGAATATATTATTCATCATCATATGGAGTACATTAGTGCAGAGGATATTATAGGAAGAATTAATGTAATGGTAGAAGCAGATACAGAAATAAAGTATGCCCATGATCATCAAAAGTATATAGAAACGCAAAAACGTGCTAAGAAAACGGCGCTACATGAAGCATACGAGCGCGATATGAAGGCGCAGACGCGAATAGGAGAAGTACGGGAACAACTGTGGCATGATAAGGAAACGGAGGAGAGGCAATTACAAAAAGCATATGAAGCATATGAGCGTGATAAGGAAAGGGAGTTGGAGCAATTATACGAAGCATGCGGGTGTAATAAGAGAATAGTAGAGCTATTACTAGAAATAGACGAAACATACGAGTGTGATAAAGAAGCCGCGCAGGAGCGGACGCGATTATATGAAGAATATGGGTGTAATAAGGAAACGGTGACACGATTAGAAGAAGCCTATGGAGTATACAAGCTTAATAAGGCAACAGAGTTGGCGCGATTAGAAGAAGCATATAAAACATACGGATGTGATAAAGAAGCAGAGCTGGAGCAATTACAAAAAGCATACGAGCGTAATGAGAAAAAGGAGCTGCAGCAAGTATATAAAGCATACGGTCTTGAGGAAAAAGTACGGATGGAAGAACTTGAAGAATGCCATTATGTACTACAACAAGAGGAGGATAAGCAAAAGGCACAATTAGAATGTTATAAAACAGCATTACAAGCAAAAATGGATATAGCAGATAGTCTTAGTTCATTCCTTACATTAGACTTAATAAATATCATTGGCGAGTATAGTACTCATCATATGGAGTATAATGATATTAAGTAAAATAGTCGCTAGAAATAGGCGTCGTCAAGTTAAGTAAGAGATAATTTATTATTCTGCGAGGAGTAAGTAATGAAATATATAAGGGGGTATAACCTCTTAGCTTACTGTTCGATTTCCTATAGATTTAATAATAGTTATAGAGATATACATGAGCAAATAGAGGTGCCGAGGAATCATTTTAAGTGATGAGACCGTAAGGTCTTGGTGTTACAAGTTTGCTTCATTTTCAAGATGTTATTAGAAAAAGAGAATGCACACTAGCTGAGATGACAATCAAGATTAACGGTGAAATATTTATACTTTAGCGATCTATTATTACTTAACTTGACGATGCCCTTTAAATTCTTTGCGAAACTTACATTTCAGGGCGCGTAGCAGCATTATCTCTCCAAGTCATATTTGAAATTCCTGCTCTCAAGAATATCGTTATCAATTAAATGCCCTTATTCTTTTAGTATCTTATAATCTGGATGTGTTTCTTTCACAAAGAAGATCATAAAGCAAGATAGTGCTAAGAAAATTGGAATAATAATAAAAGCGAAGCGGTAATCTCCCGCAGTGTAGTGAGGAAAATTATTTATCAGCTGTCCATTCCAATGAGTGTCAATTAAAATACCAATAATAGGCAGGAAGATAATACCCGTAGACATCACCACGGCATTCATAAAAGCGATTGAGACCCCACTCATTTTTAAAGGCATAGTTTCGCAAATACTTGCAAAGCTTAGGCATTTAGCCGCATAAGCAAATCCTCCGAGAAAGAATAAGACAAATAAAAGATAAAGAGGCGCTTTAAAGGTAATCACAATAAACCAGACAAGAGCTGTAACTATAGAACCAAAAACCATTGGTAAACGCCTATTTTTAATATAGTCAGAAAAAAAAGCAAAAAAAGGGCTTCCTAAGGCAGCACCAAAAAACATAGTTGATACTACTGATGCAGCCATCACCTCAGATACTTCCGCTATATTTTTTACGAATGACACGCCCCATACTACGCCAATTACTGTAATTGGCAAATACATAAACATTCCATAAGTGGCTAAAATCCAAGCTTGAGGAGTCTTGACAAGGATAAGTATATCCTTAAATGGATGGCTATTAGCATAGATATCAGGTTGCTCTTCATGTGGATTAATAAAAGGATGATTGTTGACAAGAAAGTAGAGTAATATACATACTACAATGCCTATCAACCCTAGAAATTCCATAGTTTTTTCAAACCCTATCTTATTTAAAAGTATTTCGAGGGGGACTCCACCAAGACTTGCCCCTGCTGTCCCCATGAAAATAGCTAATCCCGTAACTTTTGCTAAGTGCTTGGGTTCGAGCCAAATTGTGCCAAGCTTAATAGTTCCAATTAAACCGCAAGCCGATCCCATCCCCATTAAGAACCTTGCACTTCCTCCAATTATTGTACTCGTTGTATTCCCAAAAATGATACATGAAATTGCACAGAGCCCTGCAGCTACACATAAAAAAAAACGTGGACCCCAGCGGTCAATGGTAATACCTAATGGAATCTGCATTGCTGAATATGACCAATTATAAGCACCAATCATAATCCCGAGCCCTGCTGAGTCGAGGGCAAAATTTGAAAGTAGTTCATCATTCATAATATTTGGTGAAACACGAATCATAAACTGATACATATAAAATAGAGCGCTGCAAGCTACAACTATCCAACCTTTAATATTTTGTTGGCGTGTATTTGATTTAGAATCAGTCACATTTTTTTCCTTTAATAATTTGTTTAATCCGCCTAGCAGAATTCATGGGCTCTTACTTCCACGATAAATAGTATGTAATAATTAAAGCAGGGCGGCTTGACAGAAAAATCCCTATCTCTGTAACTTACTGCAGAGATAGGGATTTTTAGCTTTGCGAATTTATCATTTACCAAATACATTTAGCATAAATTTTCAAGCACTGCTGCAAATTTTTCTTTTTCACTATATTTTTAAAAGAAGATATGACTTGATGAATCTATTTATGTGTCGTCATTTTAAATATAAGATTATCATATATACTTTGTGTTGATAAAAGTTAGTTGCAAATCTCCTACTTCATTTATTGAGAAATGCCTATAAAAATAAAACTATGATGAATTTTCTTTCTCCTAACATTATTATTATAGTCTTATCATTTTTATTTCGTAGCTTATTTTATTAAATTAAGACCATAAATAATTTATTTGACATGATAAAACAAAACGTAATTTTTTTATATCTCTTTCTTATTTAGCTTCGGCAAATAATATTATTAAATGCGCTATACTTATGCCAAGAAATTTAAAAATAAATTAACAACCGAGCAACTTAATGAACTTCCTGCAAAGAGAAGAGAAGGAGTTCTTATCAAAATTTTTCCATATTTTTACAATAAAAGCAATCTTTAAGTTTTAATGATAAGTTGTGTTAACAAATTGCTAAGCTCTTTAATCAATCATTGGATTTTAAATATGAAAAATAGGTTACTAATCTTTGGCTTTGGCTATACCTCTAAGGCTGTTGCTAGATTAGTTCTGCAGATTGGGTGGCATATTATAGGTACTTCGAGACAAATGAATATGAGTTCTAATTATGACGCTCAGTCTAATTTTAAGCTTATAGATTTCAGTTATCCTTTTATTAAACAAACTTTAAGTTCTACTACCCATATTCTTATATCTGTTCCTCCTGATGAAGAAGGTAATGATCCAGTTCTTAAAGAATTTAGATCATTAATTACTTACTATGCATATAATTTAGAGTGGATAGGATACCTATCAACAACTGGACTCTACGGTCATCATCAAGGCGCTTGGGTTGATGAATCGACTCTGGTGAAATTAGAAACTGACAACTACATAAAGCGTTTTCAATCAGAATGTAATTGGTTAAAACTTGGAAGTGAGCTTAGAATAGCAACTCAAATATTTCGTCTTGCCAGTATATATGGGCCAGAGCGAAACATGCTTAAACAACTGCGGGATGGTACAGCTAAAAATATTTATAAAAAAGGACAAGTATTTTCACGTATCCATGTTGATGATATTGCCAATATATTAGTAAACTCAATGATGAATCCACAATATAAGCAAATATATAATGTATGCGATGATCTTCCAATTTCTACTAATGAAGTAATAGAGTACGCAGCCAGTTACTAAATATGCCGGTTCCACCGAGAATTTCTATAGAAGATAATAAAATATCTGCAGTCGCAAAAAGGTTTTATAATAGTAACAAAAGAGTTAAAAATAATAAAATAAAAACCTCATTTGGTATTGATCTTATTCATCCTACCTATAAAGAAGGTCTTAAGTCTATATATGAAAAAGGAGAGTATTAAATGATTATTAAAAGGCTCAAAATTTTTAAAATAGCCATGTGGATAATAAGCTTCCAATTTGTAGGGTATATGATGGGCACGGTTACAAAAAGTAATCTAATTTAGTACCATAACCTTTGTAAATCTCCCATTAATCCCCCTGATAGTCTTTTTCCAATAATATGGAGCTTATTATATTTAATAATATCAATTATTTTTTGGTTTCTTGCTGACAACCGTAATAAGCTTACTTCAAAATTTACTTTTCCTTTTTATATACTACATGTATTGCTAAATTGGTCATGGGCTCCATTATTTTTTGGTTATCATTGTACTGGTCTATCTTTTATAATTATTTTGCTTATGATTAAGACGACAATTATAGTAATCATCACAATAATATCAGATTTCTTATACATATCATTAGTTCTAATTCCATATTTAGGTTGGCAATTATTTGCGGCATACTTAAATTTATATGTATGGATTAATAACTAGAACATAACCTTGTAATTAAAATGTTAAAACAGCTTGATAAAGTTAAAAATGAAGATGAAAGGACTAGATTATTCTCTGTAATAAAAAAAAGTATGGAGGCTCACATCGAGATGGAAGAAGAAGATTTATTCAAATTGGCTGAAAAACACTTTTCTGCTAAAGAAGCTCAAGAAATGGCTGCCCGGATGAACCAGATTAAATCTGAGCTTCAAGATAACATAAGCTGATGATTTTGGATAAGAAACGGTGTATTTTGCTTAGAAATTTCGGTACATTCTATAGTTAGCTTTTAGCCCTTAGAGCAAAAATCATAATAAGGGCTAAAAAGTTAGCTAAATTTTTTATAGTAAACATAGATGAGGTAGGCTCTTATTATTTTATTACTTAATTTCCTATAGCTCTATATAATATACTGAGCGACTAATTCCAGACATACTACAAATCTTAGTCACGAAAAATTCTTCTAACTGCATCAGTTAAGTAAGGATTTTAATGGAACGTGCCTAATGTTGTTAAGTTCTCACAAATTTAAGCCTTCCAAAATTAATTATTATATACCCATCGCCAATGAAAGTACTGGAGAAATCTTTGGAAATAGGTTACAAATGTAGTTATGATAAAATTTCAACCGCTCAGTAACGAACAAAAAAAAGATTTAGA
>Ga0209702_10003964_pt1 | contig 22368 bp, 18 predicted proteins | sample FRY01_FD_187210 | JGI IMG/M metagenome (GOLD analysis project Ga0209702, IMG submission 187210) | Freshwater microbial communities from Lake Fryxell liftoff mats and glacier meltwater in Antarctica - FRY-01 (SPAdes) (version 2) | ecosystem: Environmental > Aquatic > Freshwater > Ice > Glacier... | reverse complement strand
TTGTTGCTATATTAGATCAATATAATTATGGGAATCCAAACAAGGATTTGCAGATTCATTACGTTACTGGTAATACTGGTTATAGCAAAAACGGGAATAGGATTATGCTACAATATGGTCGTCAACGTGCAGGTATCTTCTGTGTTGGAGGTGTTTGCCGTAATGTGCCTGCTTCAAATGGATTTTCAATTTCTGTCTTAAGCAGTTTCTAAACTGAAGCTAGAATTTATCATTGGAAAAATATATTACTATGAATAAGGCTATCAAAACAGTGTTTCTGTTTGCATTTGCAGCTTTTGCAGGGTGCGATAAAGTTGAAGGACCTTATGGAAGCCCTGTAGCAACAAATGGAGGAGGCGATACTTCTGTTCAAATAATTAGAAAAGTTCTTGTTGAAGATTTTACAGGTCATACCTGCGGCAATTGTCCAAGGGCTGCTGAAAGTCTTCATCAAATAGAAGAACTATATGGGAATCAAATAGTTTCGGTGGCTATTCATGCTGGTTTCTTCGCAGCACCCTCAGGAACGCATTATTCATCCGATTACAGAACTCAAGTTGGTAATGATTTAGATCAATTCTTTGGTAATTCAGCTGCTGGACTTCCAAATGGATTGGTAAATCGTAATCTTTTCGGTGGAACTTCTGCAATAACTCAGCACACTGATTGGGCCTCTAAGGTTAGTTCATTGGTCAACCTGCCTCCTGAAGCATTTATAACAATTGCACCAGATTATAACTCTTCTACAAGGCTTTTGACCATTAATGTCAAAACGAAGATTCTTCAAAATATCGATGAATCAATGAATGTCGTTTATTATCTCATTGAAGATAGTATTCAAAGCCCTCAAAAAGATTATAGTCTGCCAAGTCCTTCTGCAATTGATGATTATTATCATCGGCACATGTTACGCGGCAGTATAAACGGTGCTTGGGGTAATATTCTTGGCGATGGGACAACTTATTCTCAAAATCAAGAGGTTAACACTTCTGTTTCCTATACAATTCCTGCTAGTTGGAATGCAAACAAGGTTTCAGTCGTAGCACTACTTTATCGAAGTGCCACCAAAGAATCGGTTCAAGTTGAAGAACAAAAAATAATTGATTAATGCTCCCAAGAAGCTTCAAACTCCAACTTTTTATTTTTCTTGTTTGTCTATTTCAACTCCTTTCAATTAGATCTTTAGCTCAAACATTCAAAGCTGGGCTTATATTGGGAGCTAATACGTGTCAAATTACCGGAGATGCTCTTCGAGGATTTGACCGAATAAGTCCTAATTTGGGACTTTTTGTAAATCGCGAGTTTGGAAAGAAATTTAGCATGCAGTTAGAAATGCAATACCTTGGGAAAGGAAGCAGGAAAAATATGGGAGCTAAAGACTCTATCCCAACGTTTTATGTGCTTCGGTTAAATTATGTAGAGGTTCCATTGTTGTTAAGTTATGCCATCAAACCAAAGATCCTATTGGTTGCTGGACCTTCAATAGGTGTGTTGATATCTTATAAAGAAGCTGATTTGTTTGGAGATCTAAAAGGTCAATATTCTCCAAAAGAACAATTTAAGCGAATTGATTATTCTGGAAGTTTTGGAGGTTCTTGGCTAATAAATGATTCGTGGACACTCAATGTTCTTGCATCAAATAGCATTGTTCCAGTTCGTAATTATGATGGTCAAATTAGAGAACGCCTACTTCATGGTCAGATGAACAAAAGTATCATGATTCGGTTGTATTACAAATTTTAGGACAAATCATGAAAATAGCTGTGGCGGTTACAGGAGCAAGTGGATCAATCTATGCAAAGTCCCTAATTGGTAAATTATCTAAATTATCGAACCAAGTTACCGAGCTTACGTTAGTTTTCTCAAATAATGCAAAGGATGTATGGTTCCATGAATTGGGAAATCGTGATTACGAGAGCTTACCTTTCAAAACATACGACAAAAACGATTTCTTCGCCCCTTTCGCTTCGGGATCAGCTAAGTATGATGCGATAGTAATTTGTCCATGCTCAATGGGCACCTTGGGAAGAATTGCTTCAGGTTTTTCAGATGATTTAATGACACGAGCGGCTGATGTAGCCCTCAAAGAACGAAGAAAACTCATTCTCGTGGTTAGGGAAGCTCCGTACAGCCTGATTCATCTTAAGAATATGACGGCGGTAACCGAAGCAGGAGGCATTATTTGTCCTGCAACTCCTTCGTTTTATAGTCAACCGAAAAATTTTGATGAATTAGCGTCAACAGTGACAGATAGAGTAATTGATTTGATTGGTCTGAAGCAAGATACTTATCGTTGGTCAACAGAAGGTTAGTTGAGCGTTAGTTTTCTTTAAGTAGTTTGATTGTTTGTTTTAAGCGGTTATATCCAGTTCGCTTTACTGCTGATTTCTTAAACAGGCTTTGAAACACCTCTTCCGTTAGCTCGAGCCATTCTTCTTTTTGCATGTTGAGTAAGTTCTCATGTGGATTAAATGCTGGTTCTGAATGGTGCTTCGAAAACCTATTCCACGGACAAACACTTTGGCAGATATCACAGCCAAACATCCAATCATCCAATTTAGCTTTCCAAGACTTTTCTATTTCAGTTTTAAGTTCAATGGTGAGGTAGGAAATACATTTACTTCCATCTACAATATATGGTTCAATGATAGCATCTGTTGGACAAGCATCAATGCACCTTGTGCAGGTTCCACAATAATCCTTAACCGGACCATCTTGTTCTAGGTCTAGGTCTACTATCAACTCTGCAATGAAGAAGAATGATCCCGATTCTTTGTTAATGATATTACTATGCTTTCCGACCCAACCGAGACCACCTCGTTTAGCCCAAGCCTTATCTAAAACTGGCGCTGAATCTACAAAGACTCGTCCCTCAACCTCACCTATTTCTTCTTGAATTCTATCTACAAACTGTTTCAGCTTTCTCTTGATAACGAGATGGTAGTCTTCACCATAAGCATACATAGAAAGTTTAGGTGCATTTACATCGGTTTGAACTTGGTCTGAATAATAATTCAGCATTAAAGAAATAACCGATTTAGCCCCAGGAACCAATATTCTAGGATCAATCCGTTTGTCGAAATGATTTGCCATGTATGACATCTCACCATGACGGCCTTGGTTTAGCCAATTCTCAAGTTGACGAGCTTCTTCAGTTAATTCAGTCGCTTTGGATATCCCTGTGAAATTGAATCCAAGTTCATGGCCAATAAGCTTTACAATTCTGCTCCTTTCTCGCTTTGTTATATCAGAACTGGTCACCTTTTCGCAAATTGATTACACTACCATTAATCAAATAAACCACCTTGTTTAGACAATTTAGACATGCCTAAGTGCTTGTATGCTAAATCTGTAACTTCTCTTCCGCGAGGAGTTCTAGCAATAAAGCCCTCTTGAATTAGGAAAGGCTCATATACTTCTTCAATGGTTTCAGCATCTTCTCCGCAAGCGGTTGCAATAGTGCTTAATCCTACAGGACCGCCTTTGAATTTTTCAATCAGCGTTTTCAGGATTCGATTGTCCATTTCATCTAAGCCAAACTTATCAACATGTAATGCATCGAGTGCAATATCTGTAATGTCTCTCGTAATTGTTCCATCGCCTTTAACCATCGCAAAATCGCGAACTCGTCTCAATAAAGCATTCGCAATTCGAGGAGTTCCGCGGCTCCTACCAGCAATCTCTTTAGCTGCTTCAGCACGAATGTCAACTTTCAGTATCCCTGCAGCTCTTGTAACAATCTTCGTTAATAATGGAGTGTCGTAATAACTCAACCTGGCATTAATACCAAATCGAGCCCTCAACGGAGATGTGAGTAAGCCAGATCGGGTGGTGGCGCCAATTAGCGTGAATGGATTTAATGATATTTGGATAGAACGAGCATTTGGACCACTCTCAAGCATAATATCAATCTTGAAATCTTCCATTGCCGAATAGAGATACTCTTCAATAACAGGACTAAGTCGATGGATTTCATCTATAAATAGTACATCATGAGGTTCTAAATTTGTTAGCAACCCTGCCAAATCTCCTGGTTTATCTAAAACAGGACCAGATGTGAGTTTCAAACCTACACCTAATTCATTAGCAATAATTTGAGCTAATGTAGTTTTGCCTAGTCCTGGAGGTCCATGAAGCAATACATGATCCAAGGCCTCTTCACGCATTCGTGCAGCTTCAACAAAAACGCGCAAGTTATCTAGAACAGCTGCCTGACCCGTGAAGTCTTCGAAAGAAGCAGGGCGCAACACTTTTTCAATTTCCCTGTCATTGAAAGAAAGATTTTCAAAATCAGGATCCAAGTTCGGATTCATATAATTGCAATATACACTACAAATTGACTATAAAAGCAAACGTCCCTCAATTGAAGGACGTTTGAATATTGTGTTACTAAAGTATAAAGCTTAATGTTCTCCTTCTGCCATCTCTTTTTCAGTGAGAGGTACAGTTTGAGGCACAAAATCTTCATCTCTGTCAGGCTTGCTGTAATCATAAGCCCAACGGTGAACTTCTGGAAGCGGTCCTGGCCAATTACCATGAATATGTTTTACTGGCGCTGTCCATTCAAGCGTATTTGATCTCCAAGGATTTTGAGGAGATTTTTGTCCTTTGTAAATACTGTAGAAGAAGTTAAATAAAAAGATAGCTTGAGCTGTTGCGGCTAGAATTGCAAACCAAGTAACCATAACGTTGATATCAACTAAATTATCGAACATTGGGAACTCAGTGTTTGAATAATAACGGCGGGGAACACCGGCCATTCCTAAGAAGTGCATAGGAAAGAATACACCGTATGCTCCGGCAAATGTTAACCAGAAGTGCGTATAACCCATTTTCTTATTCATCAATCTTCCGAACATTCTCGGGAACCAATGATAAACACCTGCGAACATCCCAAAGATTGCTGCTGATCCCATCACTAGATGGAAGTGAGCTACAACGAAATAGGTATCATGTAAATTGATATCTAATGCAGAATCTCCTAGGATAAGTCCAGTAACTCCACCAGTAATGAAGAATGAAACTAAACCAATTGCGAACAACATTGCTGGAGTGAATTTTAAATCACCTTTCCAAAGAGTTGTGATATAGTTGAATGCTTTTACCGCAGATGGAATTGCAATAAGCAATGTCGTGAACACGAAAACTGATCCAAGGAAAGGATTCATTCCTGTGATGAACATATGGTGACCCCAAACAATAAACGATAAGAATGCGATACCTAAAATAGATGCAATCATCGCACGATATCCAAATATTGGTTTACGAGAGTTTGTTGCAATCACTTCTGATGTTATTCCAAGAGCAGGTAATAATACTATATATACCTCAGGATGACCTAAAAACCAGAATAGGTGTTCATAAAGAATCGGACTACCACCGTTATATTCCAATGCCTGACCTCCGATATAAATATCACTTAAGTAAAAACTTGTTCCAAAAGAACGGTCAAATATAAGAAGAAGAGCAGCTGCGAATAATACAGGGAATGAGAGAACACCAAGGATTGCTGTAACTAGGAAAGCCCAAATAGTTAAAGGCAATCTTGTCATTGACATACCTTTTGTTCTAAGGTTGATGATGGTTACAATGTAATTCAATGAACCAAGTAAAGAAGATACAATGAAAATAGACATGGAAGCTAACCAAAGGGTCATTCCCAACCCAGAACCAGGCATCGCTTGAGGCAAAGCCGATAGCGGAGGATAAATTGTCCATCCTCCTGATGCTGGACCTGTTTCAATAAAAACAGAGGATAACATTACTACCGTAGAGAGAGCAAAGAACCAATAGGATAACATGTTTAAGAAACCAGAGGCCATGTCGCGCGCTCCTATTTGTAATGGAATGAGAAGGTTAGAGAATGTCCCACTAAGACCACCAGTTAATACAAAGAATACCATGATAGTACCATGTATTGTAACGAGTGCTAGATAAAAGTTAGGATCTAAAACTCCGTCTGGTGCCCATTTCCCCAAAATCGGCTCAAGAATAGGAAAGCTTTTACCTGGCCAAGCCAATTGTAATCTGAATACAATCGACATAAGCATTGCAATAACCGCCATGAATATTGCAGTTATTAAAAATTGCTTCGCGATCATTTTGTGATCTTGACTAAAAACGTACGTTGAAATGAACGAACTTTTATGCTCGTGTTCGTCATCATCATGCGCGAGGCTATGATCGTGATGAGCGGTTTGTGTAATTTGTTCTTCGTGATGTGTGTGATCCATTGCTGACATATCGATCTACCTTTATTTTACTATTAAACAACTGAATTCTAAAAAGTTTGCGCCAGTTTGTTTTTTTATTTAAGTTCTGCTGTTGGTTGTGTTGCTTGAGTTTGCATCCACGTTTTCTGCTCAGCAACCCAAGTATTAAATTCTTCCTGAGTTTCTACTACAATGTCCATTTGCATATTGAAGTGAGCTTTACCACATACTTTGTTGCAAAGAAGAACATAATTGAATTTTTCGTTTCCAAGTTTAGTCCTCATTTCCGAAGTAGTTATCGTAGGAATAAACTCAAAACTAGTTTCCATTCCAGGCACACAGTTCATTTGTGCTCTAAAGTGCGGCATGAAAGCACTGTGAATTACATCTCGTGAGCGAAATTTGAAGAGTACTGCTTTGTCTTTAACCAGATGAAATTCTCCTTTCACAAGGATGTCATCATCTCCCTTGAGATCTTCAATTAACCCTAAATCATTTCCAGTTCCTATTTTGCGGAAGTCAGATTGACCAAGTGTATTGTCTTTGCCTGCATATCGGGCTGTCCAATCAAATTGCTTTGCATAAAGCTCAACAACCATAGCATCTTTTTCTCCTGGATAAATAACATCATTCCAAATAGTTAAACCATAGGCAATCATACCTGATAATACTATTGCAGGAATAATGGTCCATATCAATTCTAATTTGTTACTGTGTGCAAAATAAACTGCCTTTCTACCTTTTCGACTTACGTTTTTGTAAATCTGATAGACCAAAACAATATGCGTTACTACGAATACAATGGTTATAACTGCAAGAGTTACATTAAATAGATTATCGATTTTAGGTCCATGAGCTGAAGCCGCTTCGGGTAAAATTTTATCGCGGTACGCAACAAACTGCCAAATGCAAAAGCCAAAGAAGGCTATTAGAAATAGAACCCAAAGCATTGCTTGGTTTCTTCCTTCGGTTTCAGTGATTACATCATCATTTAGTCCACCGCGCAGCTCCGATGACAATGAATAAATCGACATCACTCGCACAGCAGCGACAACAAAGAGGACAATTACAGCTAGAATAATGAGAGTCATAACAAATATGCTAAGGTCTTTTCAAAAATTAAATGTGATGGTGAATACTTTCTGTGAAGAAAATGTGATTTGGATTAGACACAGGGCGAGATGCAAGTTTTGTAAGAACTACGAATAAGAATAATCCAAGAAAACCTAACATAGAACCAAACTCTACCCAACCAAGGTGCCAATGCTCTTTAACTGTTCCAGGCATGATCATTACAAAATTATCACACCAATGTCCGAATAAAATGACAATCCCCACTGTAAATAATAGTTTGTAATTTCTTTTAGCACCTCTTTTCATTAAAACAACTACTGGGAAAACAAAGTTTAAAATCAGGTTAAAAAAGAAGAAGAATTTGTAATTGGCAAATCGATCTTGAAAATATGTCACTTCTTCAGGGATATTCGCATACCAAATAAGCATGAATTGAGAAAACCATAGATAAGTCCAGAATATTGAGAATGCAAACATGAATTTACCTAAATCGTGTATGTGATTATCAGTCACTTCAGGCAATAGTCCTTTGCTTTTTAAGTGCAAAGTAACAAGCGTAATCATTGTTAATGCGCTCACAAAATAGCCAGAGAAAGTATACCAACCATACATTGTACTAAACCAATGTGTATCGATTGACATTAACCAATCCCAAGCTGATGTTGAGGAAGTTACTGCAAAGAAGACTAAGAACCAAGCAGCTAGTGAACGGCTTTTTTTCCAGTTCATAACATCTACTCCTAGAGACTCAATTTCTGACTTCTTCATGAATGCTCTGTAGAATAATATCCATCCCAATAGATAAACTAACGTTCTGATAGTAAAAAAAACAGGATTTAAAAATGCAGTTTTGCCTGCAATAATTGAATCATAATCAGGATTTTGGGCACCATTTGCTAATGTCTCTTGGATAACATGAGGATCGGCCCAGTGATAAATATGATTCATGTGGAATGCAGAAAGAATAGTAACGACTCCCATGAACAAGGCGCCAACTGGCAAGTAAGTCGCAATCGCTTCCATTGGTCTTTTTATTGTCGCCGACCAGCCAACTTCAGCAGCATATTGAATAGCCATAAAAAACAAGGCACCTAATCCGATTCCCATGAAATAGAATGAGTTGAGCAGTAGCGATGGCCATGCTCTGTGAGAATCGGTGATGAACCCTCCAATCAGACTTAATAGTCCAATTGCCATCAGAATGAAACAAATGTTTCGCGTTTTAGTGGAGAAGGTGTAGTTCATTATTAACCTGTTGATCGTTAATGTCTTTTTATTTTGTTGCTGGCATCACTGCCGTAGTTGTTGCACTTGAATCGGAAGTTGCTGGCTGAGCTGAAATTCCCAGACCATCAGCACGTAGTTTTTCAACCCAACTGATGACTTGCCAACGTTCTTCAAAATTGATTTGAGAGGCGTGAGAACCCATCATGTTTTTACCATAGAAAATTGTGTGATACATCTTTCCAACTGGTAAATCGGCTATTGTTGCCCCGTAATATGAAGGAACACCTGCATATTTATCGTTTTGAACTAATATACCATTTCCATCACCTTTTTCACCGTGGCAATGGATACAAAAGTTGTTGTAAACAATTTCTCCTTTAGCCAATTCTTCTGGTGTAATTGTTAAAGGGTTTTTAAGAGCTAAACCTGCCGCTTCATAACCTTCATTCGTGTTTTGAAATGAATAGGTTTCGTAAAAAGGTAAGGTTTCTGGATTATATCTAGGAACAGTTCCAGATACTGGCTTTCTTGAAGCCATTCCATCTTTATAATAAGGACTGGTCCCATAAGCTTCCAAAGCGGGACCACGATACATATCTGGCATGTATTCGTATCCAGGACTTAGGGCATCTCTTTTACAAGATGTCATCAGTAAACTTCCTGCAATTAGGCCCAAGCAGGAAAATAAAAGGGTATGCCGAGTTAGTTTCATGAAGCTACGCCTTATTCATTTCTTTTTGATTAATCTCTACAGCACCTGTAGATTTGAGAGTCGATAGAATATCCTCTTCTGAGTGTTTCCTATTCTGTGATGTCTGAATCTCCATGATGAACTTATCATCAGTACTTCTAACATCTGGATTGTGCGGTTTTCTTCCTGGATAAAGCTTGTTTACCAAAAGATAACTCAATACCATTCCGTGAGCCGCACAAAAAACTGTTAATTCGAATGTAACTGGAATAAAAGCTGGCATATTCAAGATCCAGCTTGAATTTGGCTTGCCACCGATATTCATTGGCCAATCGCTAATTAGCATATACCAAGTCATCCAAACTGCTGAAGCGGTTCCAAACAAGCCATAAAAAAATGCCGCGTTTGATAATCTCGTTGGTTTAATTCCAATTACTGGATCCAAACCGTGAATTGGAAATGGTGAAAAAACATCATTGATGCGGACACCTTTACTACGAAGAGACTTTGCACTGCTCAGCAGTACTTCTTCATCGTCAAATATTCCGTAAATTACTTTATTGCTCATAACGGATTAGTGTTGCGGTGGATTAGGACTTTCTTTTGTTGACTTTAGTATAGTCTTCAATTCACTTAAAGCTATAACAGGGAATGTTCTTGCAAATAATAAAAATAAGGTGAAGAAAATCCCAATTGTTCCAATGAAGATTCCAACGTCAATGAAAGTAGGGTGGAACATTGTCCAACTTGAAGGAAGGTAATCTCTATGAAGAGATGTTACAATAATAACAAATCGCTCAAACCACATACCAATATTAACGAAGATAGAAATGATAAATGTTGCGATAAGCGATTTACGAATCTTCTTAAACCAGAATAGTTGAGGAGTAATTACGTTACAGGTCATCATTGACCAATAAGACCACCAATAAGGTCCTGTTGCACGATTTAGGAAAGCGTATTGTTCATATTCCACACCTGAATACCAAGAAACGAATAACTCAGTAAGGTATGCAACACCTACAATAGAGCCGGTAAGAATAATTACCTTATTCATGTTCTCGACGTGAGAAATAGTTATATAATCTTCAAGGTTCAATACTTTACGCATGATGATCAATAGCGTAAGTACCATGGCGAATCCAGAGAATATGGCACCAGCAACGAAATATGGTGGAAATATGGTTGTATGCCAACCAGGAATTACCGAAGTTGCAAAGTCCATTGATACAATTGTGTGAACAGAAAGTACTAGAGGAGTTGACAAACCAGCAAGAACTAATGAAACCTCCTCGAAACGAGACCATTGTTTTGCAGAGCCACTCCATCCAAAACTTAGAATGTTGTAGATTTTTTTCATTCTAGGCTTCATCTGACGATCGCGAATAGTTGCAAAGTCAGGAATAAGTCCTGTGTACCAGAAAACTAATGAAACAGTAAAATAGGTCGAAATTGCGAATACGTCCCATAATAGTGGTGAGTTAAAATTAACCCAAAGAGAACCAAACTGGTTAGGTAATGGCAATACCCAATAAGCAACCCAAACACGGCCCATGTGCATTACAGGAAATAGTGCCGCACAGATTACTGCGAAAATTGTCATCGCCTCTGCAGAACGATTGATTGACATTCTCCAACGTTGGCGGAAAAGCAATAGAATCGCAGAAATCAGTGTGCCAGCATGACCAATACCTACCCACCAAACGAAATTGGTGATATCCCAAGCCCATCCAACTGTTTTATTCAAACCCCAAACACCGATACCGGTTCCTATGGTGTATGCAAAACAGCCAACTCCCCAAAGCGCCAAAAGCGAAGATATTGTGAAGAGGATTTTAAATAAGTTATTCGCTTTGCCTTCTACAGGACGAGAAATATCTTCTGAAATTTGATGATATGACTTGTCTCCAAGAATTAGCGGTTGCCTTACTGTTACCGATGAATGATGTTCCATAGCTGCTTTATGCTAAGCGAATTAAGCCTCAGAGGCGTTTTTGTTACGAATTTTTGTCAAGTAGAATACTGAAGGTTGAGTACCTACCTCTTCAAGAAGTTGGTATTTTCTTTCATTATTCCAGTCTTTACGAACTTGTGATTTAGAATCGTTGAAGTCACCAAAGGTGATTGCATTTGTCGGACAAGCTTGCTGACAAGCAGTCTTAATTGAACCATCAACTGGGCGCTCACTGTTTTTCTTGGCTGTTAACTTTCCAGCTTGAATACGTTGAATACACATTGAGCATTTCTCCATAACACCACGTGAACGAACAGTAACATCTGGATTTAATACCATTTTACCTAAGTCCTCATACATGTTAAAATCAAATTCAACATTCTCATTATATCTGAACCAGTTGAAACGACGAACCTTGTACGGACAGTTATTGGCACAATAGCGAGTTCCAATACAACGGTTATACGTCATTTGATTCAAGCCTTCTAAAGAATGAGTTGTAGCTAATACCGGACAAACTGTTTCACATGGTGCATGATTACAATGCTGGCACATAACAGGTTGGAAAACCACTTCTACATCATCTGTAGAAGGAACTTCCATTTGTAAAAACTTGTCAATAGCACCAACACCCTCTTTTTCTGCACGTTCTGCGTTCATATCAGAAGAATAGTATCTATCGATACGCATCCAATGCATTTCACGACTGCGACGCACTTCGTCTTTGCCAACTACAGGAACGTTATTTTCAACATTACAGCTAATGACACATGCACCGCAGCCTATGCATGAATTCAAGTCAATTGCCATATTCCAGAAGTGATTCTTGTTCTCGAAAGGTTCCCACAAGTTCACTTCTTTAACGCTAGCCTTTCCGTCTTTTCCAATGGTCGTAAGGTTAGTAGCCAGTAAAATATCTTCGTTTCCAGCCTTAGCGTCCTTTTTGTATTGGTCTAAAGTGGATTCTTTTACAATGTTACGACCCATCATTGTGTGATGCGTCTGTGTTGCAGCGATGTTATATTTTCCTTTACTATCTGACAGGCTAACACCAGCTACATCATAAATAAATGAACCGTTTTGGAACTTTACAAAAGGATAGATATTAGCTCCGATTCCGTTTGCTGTTTTACCAGCAGCAGTGCGTCCAAAACCAAGGGCCATTGCAATAACTCCTTTCGGAATACCGGGTTGAGCCACTACTGGAAGAGTTACTGAAACAGCACCCAATTTAACTTCAATAGTATCAGATAATTGCTCTTGACCCATGATTGTATTGAAACCTTTTTCTTGCATCTCTGCTGGGTTCATCAATACATAATTGTCCCAAGTTACTTTGGTTATAGGGTCAGGTAATTCTTGTAGCCAAGGATTATTAGCCTGGCTTCCAGAACCCATTCCAGTTTTTTGGTAAATAACTAGTTCTACACCTGTCGCTTTCGATGCGTTAGTTGCAATATTTGACGCAGCAATATTGATATCTGCATTTGCAACCAAAGCTGAATTTGTGCCAGCTGCAGAAGCTACAACTATACCATTATGTAGCGACTTAGTCCAGAAATCAGAGAAAGATGCTCCATTTCCCATAGTTGGGTAAACCGTGTTTTCCCATATTTGAGCAATGTAATCGTGAGCATTTGCAACTTGTCCAGCCCAATTCAAGAAACTCTCAAGAACTTGACGGGTTTTAAATAATGGCTGAATTGTAGGTTGTCCTATAGAATACACTCCCGTTCTTGGATTTGCATCTGTCCAAGATTCTAAGTAATGATGATCAGGTGCTATTAGTTTGCAAGCAGATGACGTTTCATCTACTCTATCACTAAACGAAACAGATAAATCAACTTTAGCTAGAGCTGCTTTGAAAGCTTCTCCATTCGGTAAAGTGTAAACTGGATTACATTGATGAATAAACAAAGCACCAACAGTGCCTGCATTCATATCATCAAGGAGTTTCATTACGGCAGCATCATTTCCTTTATGCGTATTGTCTAGTATATCCGTGTTGATGGTTGTTCCATAAGCACCTAAATAGCTATTAATAGCATTTACCACTTTTTGAATTTCAGGGTCGTTTGAACCACAAACAACTAAAGCTTTGCCTTTAAATTGATTAAGTTCTTTTGCTACTTCTGAAATTGAAGCGTCCTTATTATCGATACTTTTAGTTGGAAGTGAACTCCCAGTAAGTTTATTATAGAGCTGAACTACAGCTAATCCTAATTGAGATGGTTTAATTGCGATTCGTTTATCAGCATTTGAACCAGTTACAGATAAATTTGACTCGATCTGAACATGTCGAGACATTTTCTTATTTGATGCATCAACTTTTCTTGTCGATGCATATTGTCTTGCGTGCTCAATTGGACTAATCCAATTTGATAGGAAATCGCAGCTAATGCCTAGAATGTACTCTGCTTTATCAAATGAGTAGGACGGAATGAATTCTGTTCCAAAACTAGCAAGATTTGAGTCTGATATTGCTTTGTTTGAAATACTATCATATGTAATGATCTCAGCACTTGGATAAACGGCAGCAAATGATGCCAAAGCCGAAACCATTGATGGACTGATTACTGTTGAGGTAAGAATTCTTACGGACTTACCAGCAGCGCTAGCAGCTTTAAGTTTAGAATTTACTTCGGTATCGATTGCATCCCATTCAACTGCTGTTTGTCCTTTCATTGGCCCAGCAATTCTAGCTGAATCATATAAAGAAAGAACGCTTGCCTGAATTCTAGCATGTGAGCCTCCTTTTGAGATTGGACACAATTCGTTTCCATCAACTTTAATCGGACGACCTTCACGAGTTTTAACTAAAACTCCTGAAAAATCTTGCCCATCCCAATATGTGGATGCGTAATAGTTTGCAACTCCTGGTGTCACTTCCTCAGGCTTATTCAAATAAGGAATTGCTTTCCTTACTGGAGTTTCGCATGCAGCAAGTGATGCGGCAGTAACGCTAAAACCTAAAAACTTTAGAAAATCGCGGCGATTAGTGCTTGTATCAACAATGCTTTCGTTGCCTAGAAACTCATCAACAGGAAGGTCTTCCGCGAATTCATTCTGCTGAAGTTTAAGGAACTCAGGGGTTTGCTGCAGCTCTTCAATTCCTTTCCAGTATTTCTTCGTAGTACTCATACTTCGTTAATCCGGGTTATTATTGAGGTATAGTTATCAATAGTGACATTTTGAACATTCCAAACCGCCAATTTGCTCGACAGTGAAAGGATCACCTTTCTTGTAATTTGGATCTTCCATAAATTTCTTGTGAAGGTCTTCGTAGTATCCGTTTCCTTCAACTTTAACTTCTGTTTTGCGGTGACAATCAATACACCATCCCATTGTTAAAGGTGAATTTTGTTGAACTACAGCCATGGAATCAATTGCACCATGACACTGAGTACATTCAATTTTACCGACCTTAACATGCTGGCTATGGTTGAAGTAAACATGATCAGGAAGGTTGTGCACACGAATCCATTCAATTGGCTTTTGGTTAGGTCCATAAACACGTGTTTCTGGATTGTAATCTAAAGCCGCATAAATTTTCGAAATTTCTTCTTTGCCGTAATTTGGACCCTCTTGAATGTAAGAATGGCAATTCATACAAACATTTGCAGATGGGATATTAGCATGCTTTGATTTTTCAACACCGCTATGGCAATAAACACAAGCGATTTTGTTTTGACCAGCATGAATTTGGTGAGAGAATTTAATTGGTTGCTCAGGAGCATATCCTTGGTAAACTCCTATACCCATTAATTGGTCCCAACCTAAATTTAGCACCCAAATGATTAAAAATAAGCTAGCAATAGCGACAATCTTTTTGTTTTGAGATGCCCAATATTTGAATTTTTGAAGCAGGCTCCTAACTGGTCTTTCTTTTACAATAACTCCATTTTTATCGTTCACTAATGTCTCAAGTGACTTTTTAACCGAGCCTAGTACAGATATAAGAATGAGAAGTAAAACACCTAAACCTAACAAAATAGATACATAGGTACTGCTATCTATGCCTTGATCAGTTGCATCTCCAGCGACAGTTCCTGCATCAGCAGTTGTAGCAGTTGCAGGAGCATCACCTCCTTTATCAGACCAATCGATGATAGCAATAATTTCAGCATCGCTTAATGCTTGCGCAGGCATCACAGATTTACCGTACTCTTCGAAAAGTTTATTTGCATAGGCATCTCCGGTTTTTAAAAACTCAGTTGAGTTTTTAATCCAAGAGATTAATTTAGCTTCATCGGGCCACCTCGAACGGATACCTTTGAGGCCTGGTCCAATTAATTTCTGTTCTGTCGGTTTGTGACACGACGCGCAGTTGCCCTTGAATAACTTGGCACCATCTTGTGAAAATATCTGTCCAGGTGAGAAAAACAAGGCGAAAAAAATCGCCAAAATCAGCGTACTGCGTAAATTAAAGTGATGCATAGAGTGGAGTATGGGGTTAACCATAATTCAGTTTTGATGGCTGCAAATTTAACCGTAAACCCTTTCGGAAAAGAGTTTTTTTGATCTATTTTTTAATTTAGAACCATTCTAAATAACAACAAGATGTTTTATACGTTATTCCATTCCTTTTTAAATATTTCAATCATCAATTTTAACTTTTCTAGTCTCCTAATAATGACCAATAACCGTTTGTTATGTATTGCTAAATGTGATGCTTAAGTTAAATTAATAATCGTTTTTAATTATTTATTATGGGATTATTGACATAATAAATTGTTCAGATACAGTTACTTTTGTGCTTGATTTTAAGCTTTTAACTATGAATAAATCAGCATTTATTGTTATCCTGTTATCAATATTTCGATCTATTTCGTCATTTGGACAAGTGGAAGACTCAACTTTGAGAGTTATAACATCAAACGACTCGATTATTGCAAGAACAGAACAAGGAACTATAAATTGGAATTTACCCTCCGGCTTAAATAACCTATTAGAATCATATAAGCGAGAGAATTTTAAAGAACAGGGCATCGACGGCTATCGAATTCAGTTGTTTTCTGACGGAGGCAATAACGCAAAAGATCGTGCTCAAACAATGTTGGATGAGTTGCTGAGAAGTTACCCCAATGTTTCTAGTTATTTGACATACCAACAGCCAAATTTCAAAGTGCGTATCGGTAATTTCAGAACAAAAGTAGAAGCCCGGCAATTCCAAACTATTTTGAGTCAGAATTATCCGGGCTGCTTTATTGTGAGGGACTTAATTAAAGTCAATTAATACTTCTATAGTTTTCTTTTTATCTCAACATTTTCGTAGCCTTCAATAATATCTCCTTCTTTGATATCATTGTAATTGTGAATGTTCAATCCACATTCATAGCCTGCTGAAACTTCTTTCACATCGTCCTTGAATCGTTTTAATGAACCAAGTTTACCAGAATATACTACGATGCCATCGCGAATAATTCTAATTGTGGTGTTTCGAGTAATCTTTCCGTCTAATACATAACAGCCTGCAACAGTACCAACTTTTGTAATCTTGAATACATCACGTACTTCAACATTACAAACGATTTTCTCTTCAAACTCTGGAGCGAGCATTCCTTCCATCGCAGATTTGATTTCGTCAATTGCCTTGTAGATTATTGAATAGAAACGCATGTCAATTTGTTCATTCTCGGCAAGTTTTCTCGCAGAAGCTGATGGTCTAACTTGGAATCCTACAATAATCGCATTCGATGCAGAAGCAAGTAATACATCACTCTCGGTAACTTGACCAACCGACTTATGAATTATATTGACCTGAATCTTCTCTGTAGAAAGCTTTAATAAAGAATCTGAAAGTGCCTCTACTGAACCATCCACATCACCCTTAACAATCACATTCAATTCCTTGAAGTCGCCAATTGCGATACGACGACCAATTTCATCAAGTGTAATATGTTTTTGAGTACGTATGCCTTGTTCACGCTGCAATTGTTGACGTTTATTAGCAATATCTCGAGCTTCACGCTCATCAATCATTACGTTGAACTTATCACCTGAAGCAGGAGCCCCACTTAATCCTAAAATTTGAACTGACATCGATGGTCCCGCTTGTTTGATAGGAACACCACGTTCATTGAATAAGGCTTTTACTCTTCCGCTGAACGGTCCCGCAAGTACTACATCTCCTATGGCTAAAGTTCCAGATTGCACGATAAGCGTAGTTACATATCCTCTTCCTTTATCAAGTTCAGATTCAATTACAGAACCAACTGCCCTTTTATTTGGATTAGCTTTCAAATCTAATAATTCGGCTTCAAGAAGCACTTTTTCAAGCAACAGATCTACATTTTTACCATGCTTAGCTGCTATTTCTTGAATCTGATATTTTCCACCCCAATCTTCAACTAGGATATTCATTTGAGCAAGTTGCTCGCGAATTTTTTCAGGATTAGCTCCTGGCTTATCAATTTTATTTATTGCAAAGATCAACGGAACTTGAGCCGCCTGAGCATGATTTATCGCTTCTATCGTTTGAGGCATCACACTATCATCAGCAGCAATTACGATAATTGCAATGTCTGTAACTTGAGCTCCACGAGCACGCATTGCAGTAAAGGCTTCGTGACCAGGCGTATCTAAGAATGTTATACGCTTTCCATTTTCCATGGTAACGTTATATGCTCCGATATGCTGGGTAATTCCTCCTGCTTCTCCAGCAATTACATTTGCTTTACGAACATGGTCCAAAAGAGATGTTTTACCATGATCGACGTGACCCATCACCGTTACGATTGGTGGGCGAGGTTCAAGATTTTCATTGGTATCATCTTCATCTTTGATGGCTTCTTGAACTTCCACAGAAACAAATTCAACTTTGTAACCGAATTCTTCTGCAACTATGGTAAGTGTTTCAGCATCAAGTCGTTGGTTGATAGATACAAATAAACCAAGTGACATACATGTAGAGATAATCTCATTTACCTGTACACTCATCATTTTCGCTAACTCATTTGCCGAAACGAATTCAGTTACCTTAATGATTTTTTCTTCGCCTTCCATAGCAGCTTCTTCTTGAGCGGCTCTGTAATCTTCACGGCGTTGTTTTTTATATTTGGCTGATTTGGATTTCTGCTTTCCTTGACTTAATCGAGCAAGAGTTTCCTTAATCTGCTTTTGAACATCTTCTTCTGTAAGTTGAGGCTTTGGAGCATTATGTCCGCCTCCGCCTCCACCTCCAGATGCACCACCTCTTCCCGGAGGAGCTGTTCTTGGGCGATTATTATCAACTTTTGGTTGATTATTACCGCCTCCTTGGTTGGCACCCGGAGAATCAATTCTCTTACGTTTTTTCTTTCTATCTCCAGCATTAACTCCTGAAGATGAGGCAATTGGTTTCTTTGGTAGCTCAGGAGCTAATTCTATTTTACCTAAAATTTTAACTCCTTCAAGTTTATCGCGTTTAGCTCTGAAAAGCTTTTCTTCTTGAGGTATTTCCGCCTCATTATTAACAGAAGGTGCAGGAGTTTCGGATTTTTTCACCGTTACTTCTATAGGAGGAGTCTTAGCCACAGAAGCTGCGTTTTCCTTTTGTACCTTTTTTTCTTTATTCTCAGGTTTTGAAGCTGGCTGAACAGCTCTAGCAGGAATAGTCTCTTTTTTCTGAGGTTTACTACTTTTGGAAGGACGCTTGAAAGATTCCAAGTCAATTTTCCCTACAACTTTAATTTTTGAGTCAGAGCCTGTACTTTTAGGAGTTTCTAACTCTTGAGGTTTTACCTCCGTTGGCGATTCAGAAGATAAGTTTATCTCTACATCAATTTCTTCAGGAGTGGTTTTTTCTTCTGCAATAGGTTTTGCCTCTTCTTCTTGAATCTCTGCTGGCTCAGGTTCAACAGCGGGAGCTTTTTCAGGTTCAGGTTCAGTAATTTTTACTGGTTCTGGACTTGGCTCTGGAGTGGGTTCAGCAGCAGGTATTGCCATTTCAGCGGACATTCCTTTGATCAGAATTTCTTCTGGTTCCTGATCAGGCGACTCAGTTCTACCCATAGGTTGAGACTCATCAAGCGTGATTGTCTCGCGCTTCAACCTTGTTTGGATAATCTTCTTAGATTCTTCCTTGACGCTTTTTTCAGCGATAAATTCCTTAAGAAGTATTGAGTACATTTCATCCGAAATCTTGGAATTACGACTGATATCCTCATGACCTTTGTCGGTGAGGAAATCAATCACAGTCTGCACTCCCACGTTGAGTTCCGTGGCTACTTTACTGATTCGTTTTGTTGTTGATTCTGACATTCAACTTGGTTATGTTATTATATGCGGCTAACTGTAAGCTTTAGAATTATTCGAATTCTGCTCTAAGTATGCGCATTACTTCTTTAATCGTTTCCTCTTCAAGATCTGTTCGTTTCACTAAATCTTCAGAAGTTAATTCCAATACACTTTTCGCCGTATCGCAACCTGCCTTTTTCAGCTCATCGAGAATCCAGCCATCAATTTCATCTGTAAATTCATCTAGATCAACATCTTCGCTATCAATCTCTGAATCACGATAAACATCAATTTCGTATCCTGTAAGCTTGCTTGCAAGACGGATATTTAATCCTCCTTTTCCAATTGCTAGAGATACTTGATCAGGCTTTAAAAACACATCAGCTCTGAGCTTTTCTTCATTCAATTTGATGGATGAAATTTTAGCTGGACTCAATGCACGAGTCATATATAAAGCCATGTTATTTGTGTAATTTATTACGTCGATATTTTCGTTTCGTAATTCTCTCACAATTCCATGTATACGAGAACCTTTCATTCCTACGCAAGCTCCCACAGGATCTATACGGTCGTCATAGCTTTCTACAGCTACTTTCGCTCGAACTCCAGGCTCTCTAACAACCTTCTTAATAGTAATTAAACCATCAAAAACTTCAGGAACTTCTTGTTCAAATAGTTTTTCTAAAAACACTGGAGATGTTCGAGACAAGATAATTTGAGGCGTATTGTTTTTCATATCAACTCTCAAAACAATCGCTCTAGTATTTTCTCCTTTTTTAAAGAAATCCGAAGGGATTTGTTCAGTTTTTGGAATGATAAGTTCGTTACCTTCTTCATCAAGAATCAGCACTTCCTTTTTCCAAACTTGGTAAATTTCACCTGTTACAATCTCGCCAACTCTGTCTTTGTATTTGCGGTATACACCGTCTTTTTCAAGTTCAGAAATTCTTGCTACCAGATTTTGGCGAAAAGCCAAGACAGCTCTGCGGCCAAAGTCATTTAGTTTAACTTCTTCAGATACTTCCTCGCCAATTTCGAAATCGGGTTCTATTTTAATAGCATCAGAATATGCAATCTGGCTATTAGGATCCTCTAGTTCTTCGTCGACAACAATTTCACGATTGTGCCAAACTTCTAAATCGCCTTTATCGATATTTATAATAATATCAAAGCTTTCATCAGAACCATATTTCTTAATAATCATGTTGCGGAACACATCTTCAAGAATACCCATCATGGTAACCCTGTCAATGTTTTTGAATTCCTTGAATTCTGCAAACGATTCAATGAGTGCTGCGTGTTCCATTTTATTTCAAATCAATTAAAAGACAATAATTAAGCGTGTTTCTTTCACATCAGCTAATGGAATCACGGCATTCGTATCGTCGGAAAATGAATTTATAGTTGATTGTGTTTTTACTTTTTTAATTGGAGTAGGTGATAAGATGATATGATTGTCTTTTAATTCAATCAGTTTTCCATCAACTTTACTACCGTTGGCTAATACAATAGAAATATCTTTTCCTGCGTATTTTTTATATTGACGCTCATTTCTAAACGGTTGGTCAATACCGGGAGAAGATACCTCTAACTCGAAATCCTCAGACTCACGATCTAATGAATGTTCTATGTGACGACTCAATTTAATACATTCTTGAATAGAAACATGCTCATCGTTTTCAATATATACACGAATCTTATTTGAGGCGCTTACTTGCACATCAATAAGATAATTAGAGGATTCTTTTAAGAACTCCTCTGCTAATTTTACGATTGTTTCTTTTCTAATCAAGCTTACAAATGGTTTTATCGAATAAAAAAAGGGACACCGTCCCCTTTCCTTCTTTTTAGCCGGTGCAAAAGTAACACAAGTTTTTGTTTTGACAAACAGTTAATTTGATGTCGATACAAACTTTAATATATAGATTGTATTTCGGAAACAATTAGCATCAAATCAGCAATAATGTTAAATCCGACACAGATGATTTTTTGTCGTCTTTGTTTGAAACCCAATTTTGGTATATTTGCCCACATTCAAACAATTAATCATCCGTAATAACATTCCTAATTTTCTAAAAACGCTTTAACAAATGAGCAATAAGCAGAAACCTGAAGGCAGTGGCCTAGGCGCATTTTTCGCCGCAACCGTAATTTTATCCTCCATCATTGTATGTGTAATAGTTTACATGTTTATAATGGGAAATCCCTCAAATTTTGAAGGTGGCGATCCTGTATTAGGTCACCCGCTTCCAGGAAACACTTTAGGTATAGTATACAAAGGAGGTTTTATTGTACCAATCCTTATGGCTATTGTACTAATCGTTATCGCTTTTTCAATTGAGCGTTACATGACTATTGCAAAGGCTAAAGGCAGCGGAAAATTAAATGTTTTCGTTAGAAACCTCCAGAATATGATTTCTAACAACCAAATCGATGCTGCTATTAAGGAGTGCGACAAGCAAAAAGGTTCATTAGCAAATGTTATGAAAGCTGGTCTCTCTAAATTTAGTCACCTTCAGAATGAGCCAAATATGGACAAAGAACAAAAGGTAGTGGCAATGCAGAAAGAGCTTGAAGAAGCAACTTCATTAGAATTACCAATGCTCTCTAAAAATCTAGTAATTATTTCAACAATGGCTTCGGTTTCAACTTTAGTTGGTTTGATCGGGACAGTTTTAGGAATGATTAAAGCATTCTCGGCCCTTGCTCAGGCAGGCGCTCCGGATGCTGTTGCACTTGCAAATGGTATCTCTGAGGCACTTATCAATACAGCTTTAGGTATTACAGGTTCTACAATTGCGATTATTATGTATAACTATTTCACTACTCAGATTGATCAGTTAACATATAAGATTGACGAGTCAGGTTATAGCTTAGTTTCAACTTTTGAGTCTCAGACTAAATAATTAAATCAACCGATAGGTTATGCCAAAAATAAAAATGCCGAAAAACAGTCCTTCCATCGACATGACGCCGATGGTAGATCTGGCCTT